>Ga0116228_10002492_pt1 | contig 15951 bp, 8 predicted proteins | sample S1TSphfallax_2_FD_89694 | JGI IMG/M metagenome (GOLD analysis project Ga0116228, IMG submission 89694) | Host-associated microbial communities from peat moss isolated from Minnesota, USA - S1T2_Fc - Sphagnum fallax MG | ecosystem: Host-associated > Plants > Peat moss > Unclassified | place: USA...
CCCAATGTCCATTCCCCAAATTGTATTATGTTCCAAATGTGCATGTCTCATGCCCATCCTCCACATGTCCATACCCCATATTATGTTTCACATGATGAATGTTCCTATTTCATTCCCCACCCACATGTTCATGTCTCATCCCCCTCCCACATGTCCATGTCTCCTACCCCATTGATATGTGCATATTTCATTTCATGTTCATGTTTCATGCACCACTAATATGTCCATATTTCATTTCATGTTCGTGTTTCATCTTGCACCCACACCCACATGTCTATATTTCATGCCCCACCTAAATGTCCATACCTCATTTCATGTTCACAATTCATCCCCCCACCCACATGTCCATATTTCATCCCCCCACCCATGTGTCCATATATGTCTCATACCCCATCTAAATGTCCATAGCTCATTTCATGTTCATGTTTCATCTACCCGCCCACATGTCCATATCTCATTTGGTGATAAATTATTTTTTAAGTTCATTTATTAATTATTTGTTTGTGTAGGGCAACACCTTGGGAGCATGTGAATGTTAAATCAGCCAAAGGAAATGAATGTAGTCAATACAAAAGTATTGCTATGATTTTATTTTATTTTCCAATCTACTCATATGCCCCGTTTTTTTCACCTTGTCATGCCTAGGCGTGCACCTTTTGAACACATTAAGGCTATAAAGGGGTATGTAACATATTACTTGGCATGTTATATGAAGTTACAAGTGCGAAACATGCCTAGGTGTCACTTGAGAAAATACAGATGGGGCAAATGGGGAGACATGAAAAAATAAATCTTAGTGCAATATTTTTGTACTAATTGCATTCATTTCCTTTAGCCAATTTAACATTTTCCTTTGGAACAAGGAATTCCTAAAATAATCTTCTTCGAGGTGTGAGTGGAGGGGAGTTATTTTAAGAACTCCTTACTCCAAGGGAGTTACCCAACATAAGCATAAAATGATCCCAAGTTTTGATGGTAGGTGTTTATAATAGGGGTTTGCCCTATTAAAAAATCTAATGAAACATGTGAAAATGGACAGGAAAAAAATGAAAAATAATTTCCTTGTTGGGGAAATTCATGGGGTAACTTTGCATCCTACCAATAGTGTATCAAACATTTGTGTATCATTGCATGACCATGACTATATTTTATTGTCATCTCAGTAGTTATGGCAAACTTATGGAGCATAAATGCCCCATGTCATGAACATGATGCATTTTTAAGGGTTTAAAGGTGGCTATGGCTTACATGTCTTGGTTTCTTTTTCTTTTTCAGTTTATTTGCAAACTAATTGTGTTGTTGTAATTTTTTTCAATCTTTAGGATTTGGGTGAAGGGTTTGTTTGCAAACCAAGTGTTTTATTGTGAATTATTGCATTATCTATTGGTGGGTGTTTATGTAACCTCTTATGTGTTAAAAGTCAAGGAATAAGGAAAGAAAAGTTGGTGTTTTGTAGAAAGGAGGATCAAGAAAACAACTCTTGAACACCCTTTTTTTCCCTCTCCCTCCTCTCTTTATGCCATTATTTTTCTCAACAACAATTTCGAGCAAGAATAATTCCAACACTAAGATATTCTTGAAAATCAAGCAATGATAAACATGTGAAGGTGAGTGATGTTGTTAGTAGGATATTTTCATATTCATTACTAAGTAGGTAAGATCATCCATCATTTCAAAGGTATTAGCCAAATAAGTAATTAAAAGTGCAACTTGAATGTAAGATATTGCATTTTTTTCCTCGGAAGTTAATTAGTTGAACAACAAATTAGAAAGTATTTTTTTGTCCCTATGAAATTTCCATTATGAATGCCTTGGATAATCTATGTTTTGTGGACATGCAACCATCCCAAGTTCAAATTCATACTTTGCACATGGTAGCCAATTTGATTTTAGGTTTACACCCATAATGAAAAATATAAAAAAAGGGTTATGATACAATGTATCACAAGTAAAGTTTTGTTTTGTTATGTTTGTTTTAAGTGCATTTGCATATTTATTGATCAAATTTTCAATTTTCACAACTTGAGTCAATTCATGTTATTGGAATCAATAGTTAAATAAAAGGTAGCAACAAGTTGTGCGATTTCTTACAACAATGAAATCAAAGAATTTTTTTGCTATTCAAATCAAAGAATAATTTGTAATAATAAAATTTAATGTAAGATTTTACTAATATATTATTACCATTTGTGAATTTGGTTATTTGTTACATGTTCACAAATGCATTGGCAATTTTGAAAGTTTGTTATTTTCTTATATTAATGATTTTTTGTTTTAGGTTTCTACTATATTAATGTAATTAGATCCAAGTATTCAAAAATCAATACACTACAATCTATTATATTGATGTGGAAAAGTTTATTATGTTCAATGTGTGACATATATTTTGATTATTTTCATTGGGTGAACTTATTTTGAATCCCCATTGCATTAAAACATCGTTGTACACTTGCAAAGCTAGTAAAATATATTTTGTTATACCAGGTCTATTGTGCAATTACTTGTACATATTTTCTTTAACTTGTTAACCTTTTTATTCACTTTCAAAAATAATTAAATGATCCTTATGAATGGTGAAGTTAGTAATACTGTACCTTAGAATGTAAAATTGTAATGAAATGAAATAAAACAAAATCATTCAAGAAAAACAAATGAAAATAACTTTGAGACATGTGAATAAACATTCATAAATCACATCATGTTTTCATGAAATTTTGTCAATTTTCATTAAATGGAAACATAAAAGTATTATACAAAAATAATAGTTGTGGTACATTCAAAAGACATTTGATCATTTAGTACAAACTTTTAAATTAACCATTCATTATTCACAACATTTGATACTAAATCTAATAACCAATTTTTCTTTCAAATTATGTAGTTTGTGAATTTTTTTCCAAATTTTTCTAAGGTTTCCATGTAGGTTGAAAAGTTCAATTTAAGTCATCAATATTAAAATGTCAATGTATTAGTATTTGAACAATATAGTATCTAAGCAATACATTATGCAATACATTTGATGAATTTAAAATATGATATTCAATTTTTTTCTTTAGTATTTTAATGTATCAAGTTATATTATATCAATGTATTAATTTAGATAATGTAATATGTTGCACACCAAATTATAGTGTATCATCATAAATGCAACATTTCAACTTTACAAACTTACTCATCTTGTATTGAATTTGTGGGTGTAAACCAGAATGAATGTTAAAGTTACACTTTTGATCTTCTAGATTATTAAAAGAAAAAAAAAAAAAAAATTCAAAAGTTCATCAAGGAGCATAAAATGAAAGATAAACAAAGTTGTGGCTATTTGTATGGGGCAATTTAGTGGTGAATGTGCCCAAGCCCCAAAATAAACAATTGATCCATAATTTTTACAATTGAACTTATAAATACTTTAAATATTTCATAACTTTGAGATTTATAATATAAGAAATAAAATTCAAATTCAAAATTTAGGAACTGAATTGCTACAAATATTTTTAATTTTGAATTAATTCCATTAAATTTGAAATTTAAGTCATTCAAAAAAAAATGAAGATTAATTTAATTTAATTTTACTATCTATATGTAATTTTTTTTCATTATCATAATTTTTAGACATTAAATGAAGTCAACTAAAATTATGATATTAAATTTTAATTTAAAATAATGTAAGGAGCAATCAAGTTTTGAAATTAGGCAATTTATAATTATTTAATTCAATAATTTGAATGTGAAATTTATTTCATGAATTTTTTAATTATAAATAAAATATTTGATGTGTATATAATTTATATCATATAGTGTATGAAATTGAAAATAATCATGTTCATATTTTTGCAATTTAAAATGTTACAAAATTATATATGCCTACTACCTAGAGAATGGTAAAAAATATTGTTGTAGAATGGGAAATTCATTTGAATGGACAATATATGGTTGGAGAATACAAGGAAAAAAAGTCTATAAAGTGTGAGCTCTATTGAATGGAATGTTCAAATTAGAATTGAACTTTTTGCAATATATATATGAATGGCTTTTCATGAATTTCCTTCCATGAAGGGGTATCTCCCTTATAGAGATAGATTCCGTAAAAGATCTTTCCATGCCACTGAGTCACGGCACAACCACCAAAGAAAAATAATTAGCATACTGGAAGCACCCTCCACCTATGAGATTACAATACGCATTTATTTAGAAATAAAAAATAAAAAAGTGGGAGAATGTATACCTAAGGTCATTGCAACAACATTACCAATGTTAGAACCCAATATTGAAAAATGAAAACTCACAATGCTCATTCAAATGACATCAAGTCTACTAATGTCCATAAATTTGAAAACACTAAGAGACTACTTTTTTTTTTTTGTGATATATCTCAATTATTTTGATCACCAATGTAATGTGTAAATTGGTTCTTAAAATTATTATCCTAACCACCAAATTTGTATTATCCAAATTATCCATTTATAGAGTTGGGATCAAAAGAATTAATTCAAAATTTGGAGATGGAGCCAACATGATGCAAGTTATAAGCAAGGGCTATGTTGAATTTCAACCATAGAGTTGCTTGTAAGGATTTGAACCATGCTCCAAGTTATTGCAAAATACAAGCTACTTTGCAATAACCATTTAATTACCAATGATTTAAAAAATTATCAACAATTATCCAAGTTGAATTAAGTTGCTTTTGCAAAGTAATTAATCCTGGAAAACATCTTAGTGCTAATGACAAACCACTTTATTAATGGTGAAAAATGAACCATAGTTATTACTTACTTTTTATAAATGGTTGAACATAAAAACAATGTTGTTTACTTGAGCCACATAAAGTACCTTTAATTAGACTACCAACTAAACAAGGAGTTTATCTAGGCAACAAACTTCTATGTGCCAATGACACAACACTTAATCAACTAAACAAGGAGTCAATCCTCACCACTGAAGGAGTTAGTCCTTGGAGTAGACTACCTTTGAGCTAGTTGTTGAAGTTTTACCTTCATATTCAACAACTACATTATGAGCACCCATTCAACTCCTATAAATCTTAGAATAAAAAACATAGGATCCTATGGTGACAAAATGAACTTGACAAAGAATGATAATAAACACACAATTGAACCAAACATCTAAAATTTGAATGAAATAAACTTAAAATTGTAGATAATTCAAATACTTTTATATTCCTAAATGGGTTCATGCTTCATTGTTTTCATTATCACAAGTGTTAAAAACCAAGATATAAGATTTGCACTTGAACAAAAATCCTCCTTGTTGGGCCTCAAAATTGTACAATATTAGTCCTAAAAAATCATGTCTTATCATATATCATAATTGCCTTCAAAGTGCTATGCCACTATTCTTTCACAAATGTCCTTGCATCTTACTAAATTTGTCCACATCTCTAGTTCAAAAAGTTGTTTCAAGGTGATAGACAATTTAGTCTACTTGGAGTTTGAAGTACAAAATTTGTTAACTTTACAAATAAGTTTGTTAAATTTTGCTCAACATTAAAAAAAACTAAGCAGACCATGTACAAAAAACACAAAAAAATGGATGAATTTTAATTCACAACGACTTTATAACTAAGACTTGGATGAGGACCTTGTACCCATACCCTTCTTACCATCTTCTTGAGAACGTGTGTTGATGGTCTCTTTTAATACAAAAAAATTATTATGGTCACCCTTTAGTGGTTTTGAATTATTCTTGGTGGGGTGGTTAATGTCAATCACATCATCCTTAGATTGTTCCATACTTGAATTTTTTTTACCTTTTGACCATTCCAAAAATTTGCCAAACAAATCCTTGGGTATTATAACAATTTATTGGTTTGTGTCAATGTTTTGTTTTTGTAGATTTGGTAAATCCTTACCTAACAAATTGTTTGCATCTTAGGGCTTCTCATGAAACCCAATCTCCATATTGGTCAACTTGCCTAGAGAATTTAAGTTAGATAGCTTGCCAGGCTTCGGTGAAAGTTACCCCTTGGGCTTCAAGACTTTAATTTTTTTGCCTTGTTGGGTTGTTTAGCATACCACATAACCTTCATTGGGTTTTGCACATCTTGATTAAGTTCATCCTCTAGCACACCTATTCAACATGAATGTATTTCAACAAGGGCAATTATGAAGAAATGAAAATATTATTTGGCATATCAACTCCTAATTGCAATTGTGAGTTATTTGAAATTAAAGGTAAGTAGGAATAATTGATGAGTTTACTAGACATGTTCATTGTGGGAGATGTTGGATTGATGAGCTTATTGTTCAAATCTTCAAGCACATTTCCAAAAAGCTTAAGATTTTTCAATGGTGGCTCCACACTTGCTTTATGTTTAAAAGTTGTGTGTTCAAGAGATGTAGTTTGAACATGCATGAATTAGATGGCCTTTTTCTAGAACCTCATTTGGTCCAAATGACATGCCATACATGTGTGATTTCAGAAGGAAAGTAACAAGCTTGTCAGTTCTAGTTATCGTAGGTTTTGTGCATGAAATAATTCCATTGGGACTATTATCAAGTGTAGGAATGTTATGTTGAACTTGCCATACAAGGTTTCCAATGGTTTGCATGGACTCTAACTTTGTGCACTTGGTTTCCATTGTTAAATCTACAAATAGAAAATGTAAATTGATTATAGATAACTTTGAATGTGTTATTCCAGACCATTTAGAAGGGTGTAATTGCAATGCGAAGCCATGGTACAATAATATAACAAAACTTGTCTATAATGGATGTTAAACTAACCATATGATTTGAAGCTATCAAGTCCAACCTTTGCAACTTTAATCACAACATTTGCCATGTTTTGATGCAATTCATTGATGAAAAATGTTGTGATTGAAATCACAAAGGTTTCGATGAATTGCATCAAGACATGGCAAATTCATGGTTTGAATTGCATCTATGAATTCTTTGAACCATCATCTGGAGGTTTTGCTGAATGCATGATGGGTGTTGGCCAAAAACACATACCACCACCTTTTTTCATTCCATCGATCTGAAATTGGATGGTCTTTTCTTCCTTGACCAATTTTCTAACTTTCTATGTAACCTTCTACGATTCTAATCTAACAATCGAACAAATTCCTCTTTTGCCTCCTTGAACAAAGTTTCACCTCGGAAGGCCCTCCTAATTTGATCCTTTGCAATTATTGTGGCCATTTTCAATTCATCTTCTACCTTGGATTTTTGCTACTAAAAGTCAGAAACACCAAGTGTGTCCATTAAATTGGTAGTAAGGCCAATATTGGATTTCTTTTCCAAACTTAGAGAATCACTGGGATATTCCAAATCAATAATATACATTTGCTCCAAGCCCTAAAACATTTCAAGCAAATAACATTTCCACAAAAAGAAACCCTGTTTAAATGAACACAATATTAAACATACTTCAAGTCATGACCTTTAGAAGTACAAGCAATAGTGGAAGGTTTTTGTTGTTTACTAAAAGATTTAAAAACTTGAACAACAGTTTGCATGGATGTTGTTTAATGATTTAATGCAATTTTTTGTGAACTTTTGATGCATAGATTGAGGATTCAATACACATACCTACAAAGTGGGTGATGCTTGTTGGTTTATTAATCTTTGGAATGTTGCTTTTACATTTTAACCCTTTTTTAGTCTCCACACATGCCAAATTTTTGTCCTCCATGTTAAATTTCAGACCAAACATATGGTCTTGCAGACCTTTCTTCTTCTCTTCAAGCTACTTCAAATGAACCATGGTTAACTTCGACACTTCATGTTTCAACTCCACAATTGTTTTCACCTTACCAACTTCATCAAATGTTGGTTTTCTCATGAAAGGCATATTTGCATCCTTCTCCTCCTTTTAAACTACATTCCCAACTATACCTAGCCCATTTAACCATTGCAATAAACCTTCACTGAAATTCGACCTTCAACTTTGGGCTTGATTGTGCCCATGCATTTAGCCCTTCTCCTTAGTATTTGTAGTAGCAATTACAGCCCAATTGACGAGATGCCCCTTTTCATTCTATTGTCCAACCTTTAATGAACCACAACATCAACTCATTATTTGTAATGTGGGCAATCCCATCAATCTTCTAGTACAATGTTTTATCTCCTTCTTTGTAACAAGAGGCAAAAATGGATTTATGGTATTGAAAACTTTGGCAATGTCCATGGTAGTTACTTGTTCATTTGTCACATCATGTTTGGGATCCAATCTTTTTATCGAAAGCTTGTTGACCTCCTTTAAAAATTGGGCATCTTGAAGCTTATAATCAACCCAATCCCACTTGGGAAACTCCTTGTAAATATCTCATTTTGGCTTCCTTTCTTTGTTTTCCCTCCCCATGACTAACACCTATAAAAAAATGAATCAAAGAATCAATTGGTCAAATGCATCTTGAAAGTAAAATGATAGTGCATGCTAATGTCATGAGATTATTTTTTGCCAAATAATTCAAATAATCAATAATAAATCTATTGATAAAATGACTCTAAGTACTCCACTTCCAGATAACAACTTAGCTCTATGGATCAACATACTTCACATTATCAACCAATAGATCCAAGGATTGAAAATGGTTTGGGAGCACCATCAATACAAAAACAACTCCAAGTCTACAATAATCCCTCTAATGAAAAGCAACATGCATTATTGATATGATAATCAAGGTGTTAATCCTTACAAAAATTTGTACCAATGACAAACCACTTCAAGTTCAAAGATCCAAAATGAATAATAAGCATAAATTACTTTGTAAACTTGATGTTTAACATTGGAATGAAAATATTAGTTCTACGTGTATACCTAAATGTACCTCACATTATCAACCAATAGATCCAAGGACTAAAAAAAATTTGGGAGCACCACAAATATAGAAGCAACTCCAAGTCTGCAACAATCCCTCCAATGAAAAGCAACATGCATTAATGATATGATAATCAAGGTGTTAGTCTTTACAAAAACTTTGTGCCAATCACAAACCACTTCAAGTTCAAAGATCAAAAATGATTAATAAGCATACATTACTTTGTAAACTTGATGTTTAACATTGGAATGTAAATATTAACTCTACATGTGGACCTACATGTACCTCGCATTGTCAACTGGTAGATCCAAAGAATGAAAATGAAATTTGGGAGCACATTTTATAAAGGTAACTCCAAGTCTACAACAATCCCTCCAATGAAAAACAACATGCATTGGTGTCATAATCAAGGTGTCAGTCCTTAATAAAAAATTTGTGCCAATGACAAACCACTTGCTCAAAGATCCAAAGTGATTAATAAACATACATTACTTTGTAGACTTGATGAACATTAACACTGCAATGAAAAATATTAGCTCTATAGGTGTACCTACATACCTCACATTATCAACCAATAGATCCATGGAATGAAAATGATATTTGGGAGCACCATTTTATAGGGGCAACTCCAAGTCTACAACAATCCCTGCAATGAAAAAAACATGCATGACTGCTATAATTAAGGTGTTAGTCCTTAACGAAAACTTTGTGCCAATGACAAACCACTTGTCAAAGATTCAAACTGATTGATAAACATACATTACTTTATAGACTTGATGTTTAGCACTAGAATGAAACTATTAGTCCAATTATTAGTTTAACAAGGTGTTAATCCTTAGTAGAATACTTTAAGTTAATGATCACCACTTTGCTAAAGGTCAAAGTGGTTATTAAGGATCACTTACCTTGTAGAAGACGTTTTCCACCTCTAAAAGTACCTATAAAAAGGTGTTAGTCCTTAATAAAGGACTTTGAGCTTATGACTAACCACTTCTCTAAAGGTTAGTGATTATTAAACATCAATTACTTTGCAAAAATAACAAGTAAGACCATTGAAAGTACAAATCCTGAAATAAAAAGAAGTAATTATGTATTGGGTACTATGTAAATTGTAAACTACTTAATAGAAAACTTTCAAAGTGATTTGTAAGGAACACTTAATTGAAAAAACAATTGGGCACCTTTTCCAAGTACTTGGGATCAATTACAAGGTGTTAGTCTTGAAAAACATATTTCCTAAATGACATACTACCAAGTTTAAAGTTCACAATGGTAATTTGACAAAATAGTGTACTTTGCATAAGCAATTTTGCATTGTTCAAAGTACTTGGGAACTTGAAACTTACCCAATGATTTGGTCTTGCAACAAAATGCTTTGCGACAAGATCCAAGTTATCCACCATAGTGAATTGTACACATAAGGAAAACTCTTGAGGATAAAAGAAAATGTAAATTAAAATAGGAGTAGAGTTTTGTTTGTGTAAGTAATCAACTACATATGGCCATCTACTTTCAAAGCAATTCCAGCAAAGCTCGATGCTAAAGTGAGACATATCTACCTTGTTTCAATAACAAAATTCAAGGAATATGAAGTTTGATGATTGTACAAATGAAGGGGAGTTCTTGGTCCCCTAATTGAAATTCATAAAAGAAGAGCTAGATGGCCTAGATGAAATTTTTCTCGGGTTGCTATCCACATCACAGGGAAAAATATTTCTATAGTTTCCTTGACTATGGGTAGATTTATTACATTTTGGTTAAGGTTTTTTATCACCAACTCTGATGATTTATCACATTTTGATGGTTGCTTTGATGACTACTCAAGTGTAGGAGCTTGTAAAAAATTCCAAAGTTTTATATATGAATTGTTAGTTGCTCAATACTAACATGTTCAACACCATTATAGATGATCAAATGAGTTTGATTGCTAGAAACTACATGGCCATGTCACTTCCATTCTAGAATGTGCTTTTATAAGGCTTTTTGGTGGTGTGAAAAAAATGTCATCTTTACTTTGATCCTTTCCCTCCCAAGCCAAATTCTCATTGGCAAACCTTGTCCTACTCTAGGTCTCCCATACGACCTTACTAATATGCTTGTATTCATTTTACCTATGCACATTAGCCCTTCCACAAGATCAACTATTATCTTCCTAAACCGGTTGGGCAACATGTTCATTTCCAAGAACTAACATGATTGAACAAAAAACCTAGAAAATAAACAACACTTGAATGCAAACAATAACAATTAGGTTTTTAATATATTACTTCATGAAGTGGAGCAAGTTGAAAGAAGCTTGTCCACAATTGTTGAACCTTAGTTAAACTATCATAATGCATAGTTTAAAAAATTGGTGGGATGAAAAATTCTTGTTCTTGCACAAGAGAATGTAAGTTACAATTCCTTAAACTTGAACAAACCTAGAGGTGTGTAGACTTGAAAAGCATCCAACTTTTAAAATAAATGTTATAATTATTTAAACTTAAGTAAACCTAGAGGTGTGCAAACTTGAGGAGCTTCCAACTTTTAAAGCACATGTTATAATTCTTTAAACTTGAACAGACCTAAAGGTGTGCAAACTTGAGAAGCTTCTAACTCTTAAAGTAAATGTTATAATTTTTTGAACTTGAGAAGACCTAAAGGTGTGCAAACTTGAAAAGCATCCAACTTTTAAAGCATATGTTATAATTTTTTAAACTTAAGCAAAATTAGGTGACAAGTAACATCTTGGTTAATTATAGACATCCAACCTTTAAAGCAAAAAAAATCGCATAGAGTTTAAGCTATACAAAGAAAAATAAAAATGAAAGAAACTTTAAACTTTGTTCAACAATGATAATCCTTAAATGCCTTCAAAGGCGAAATGAAGCCTTCCTTTTAAGAGCTTGAAAATGAAAAACCATAGAATTTGCAATGAAAGAAATGTAAAAACAACTTTTGCGTATTACAAAACATTTGAAAAAGAATAAGAGGCTCTAAACCTTGTTCAACAACCTTTATCCCGAATATGCTTTGAAGGAGAATTAGCCATTGGAACAATGACGCAATGTCCTTCCTTCCTTCATCTTGAAAGAAAAAATGAAAAAAACATAGAACTTGCAGCTTGGAGAGTAAAAAAGCTTAATGTTTGGTGAACCTTAAAAGATGGAAAAGAGAGAAGGACCTAGAGAAGCTCACCTTTCAATAATCAAAATCCCAATGTTTTCGAACAAAAGCTATTAATAACAATGTAGTGTTTAGGTTTTTGCTTTTGATTTTTTTTTTGAAAAAAATAGAGAACTTGCAATTTAAAGTTCATAAAAGCTTGATCTTTGACAAACTTTAAAACATGGAAAAGAGAGAAGGACCTAGTGAAGTTCACCTTGAAGAATGTAATGTATATAGATGGTGGTGGAATGTAGAGATTTTGTTGGAATGCATTGAGCAAAACACATGAGTGGTGTGAAGCTTGCATAGGAGTTAGTTGTGATAGTAGAAATGGGAGAAAAGGTGCAAATTAGGTCGATAGATTTTGTGCCAAATAGTTGGAAAGTGACAATGATGCCCTAGGTTCAAAGTTCTAACATAGGGGTAGACTAGGTGTGTGTGAGCCATATCAACATAGCCATGGCTAGTAATCTTAATTTTTAAGAGGTGCGTTAAGGATATTCAAGTGTGGTGAAGTTATTAAGGGTTTTTAACAACTTTGTGTTAGAATAAGGGTTGATGAATGTGCACGGTTGTGTGGGGGGTTGTTTTCTTTTCTGAAATACAATATTGGTGGGGTTAGTTCTTTTCTTCAACAAAAAGCTGGTAAACCATAGTTTTAAAACCTCAGTGTCATAATTAAAGGTGAGAAATCTTTAGAGGGTTGGAGGTGGAAACATACACCAAAATTCATGGTGTGCAACCAAACATTGGTCTTGTTCTATTATTTAATGAATAGCAAGGATGTTGGGGATTTATGAAACAAGTGAAAGGGGGTCAATGAAAAGTCCAATAGAGATAGAACAATCTTTAAGCCTTATAAACATACAATTAATTCAAAACAACTTAACGATTAAATAAATAAGGGGGATAAGGTGGTAATGGTGACTTGAGTTCATGATGAATGTAATATTTATTTAGATTATGGTTAAGTTCAATAAGGAGCTGCAATTACATGTGGAATCATAGTTTATATTGCAATGATAGTTCATAACTGCAGGAAATTTAAGATGCGTCGAATGGTGCAAATTAGGTAGTTTACCTTGTTATTAAGAAATAATTGATGAATCGGACCGTGCAACCAACGGTAGTGTCCAACGCCAAGAATTGAAGATCATGCAAAAATGGAGGTGTCTTCAATTTTGTAACAACCTTCATAGATGGTTTCAGGTTCATCACCAGAAACATGGTCGACTTGCAACAAAATCACTAGGGTGCGAAAGTTCAAGGAAATGCGATAGTACTAAGTTTAAAGGGGATCAACTTCAAGACAAGTGCACATTTTTTGTGGTTCGGGTTCTTCATCACGAGGATGTTGCATCAACGTCAAATCTAAACATGACTCCGCGGTCGGCTCTTCATTTACTTATGTAGCTTGAAGCCTGTAAAATGTGACCATATGCGACGCCATAATTTCAAGGAAAAAAAAAATCTTCAACCAATTTGAATCGACAATGAATGTGTGGGGGACTTGTGACATCAAAATGCATGATCATAATTTATAGGCCAAGGAAAAGGGAGGAAATATGTAAATAATGGCCTAGAACCATGGTAAAGTAAAACCTTAATATCAAAGGAAAAAAATGAAGTTTTAAGTAAAATTGCTTGGGGAAAATGGGAAAAGGTGAAAAAGAACCTTTTATTTCTCCTTCCATTGGCTTTCGAGTATAGGAACCTTCTCTTTTTCCTTCCATTGGCCACCAAGTGGGGATTTTCTTTCACCTCCTTCCTTTTCTTTAAAATGGCCAAGTTGGATCATTTGGGGTTTTTTTTTCTCGGACATTATTTTCAACTCAAAATCTTGAGAAGACTTGCTCCCACAACCTTCTTGGGTAGGAGAAGAATGAATAGTCCTTGGTAGATGGTAGAAAAAAGGAGAGTAGATTAGAGGGTTGTAGTAGTTTGGAAAAAATGGAAGTAGGTAGGGATAATGTTGGGAGCTTGAAATTTTAAAAAAACTTTACAAACCTTTTTGGGTTTGGTAGCATAACTTATTACTGGATTAGTTACAAAGCTTAGGATTTGGTAGAAAGGTGTGCCTCATAGTTAACTTTCTAAGGATCTAAGGCAAACCAGATTTGGACAACATATGTGTTAGAAATAATGTTTTAAGTGACTAGTGGTCTGTAGCCAAGTTAAATTTCCTACCTTTGCAAAACCCTCTCGGGTTTGGTAGCATAACTTACTATTGGTTTAGTTGCAAAGCTTAGGATTTGCTAGAAATGTGCGTCTCGTAGTTAGCTTTCTAAAGAACTAAGGCAAACCATATTTGGATAACATATGTGTTAGAAATAATGTTTTAAGTGACTAGTGGTTTGCAGCCAAGTTGAACACGATGTTGAACCTTTAAAAGTTGGTTTAAATGAATGACAATTTATCATAAAATTTTAGGATTTGGCGTGTTGAGCTTGGAAAATGTATCTATCAGTTTTAAATTGTGATTGATGCATAGGAGGCAAACTACTTGGTTTCAACTATAAACACAATTTAACATTTAAAAATACACTTGCATTTTTCTTTCACCGATAGCATATGTACTTTCAAATATAGTCACCTCATAGAACCATGAATAAAGGGACTAAAATGTCGTTTCACAATGTGCAAGGGATTTTTTAAATAAAAATTGTCACTATTATCATCCAATATTAATTTTCATCTTGAACCAGTATCTACATGCCATGTATTTCTTGCAATCACCCCCCCCCCCTCCTCCCCCCCTCCTTAGAAAGAACCCAAAAAAGGGCACCCTTTGCTCCTTTTAATGTGGTTCCACCGAAAGGACAATTGCTAAAGTTTTGAACATGATGTCTAAGAAAAAAATGTGGTTAAATTTAACTTCATTATTTCAATTATGTTTTCCATCCACATTGTTGACATCATTTAGATGTGGCATAATAGTCATACTATCACAATTTTGCAAGGTTGGAGATGGAAGGAGTTAAAGGTGCCTTGTTCAAGTCCAAAACTGTTGAAGGAGGCATCTGCAAAATGGTATTATAGGAAATGTCTGATATTGATGTTAATATTTAGTGTTGATGATGACTTTTCAAAGTTGTTTTTGCAAGATGCAGAAACAATAGTATAGGATTAAAGTAACCTTAACTATTGGTAGCTAGGGGGCATTCTAAACATGGAATAATTACATTCCATTGGAAAGAACTATTTTTGAAGAATTATAGGAATGTATTTGAACCTTGAATGTTCTTAATACATTGTCTTCAAATAAAGGATAATATTTGCTAGCCTATGAATTACTTGATCTTTTATAGTAATAGGTTTTATTATTGATAAAATGAAAATGTGATTAAGAGATATTGGACATGGGTGAGGATGGGTAGATGGAGGGCATCCTTATATCTAGGTAGGTAAATGGCACTATGAAAGTTACATATCAATTGCACACTAATTGCAGTTTACACACATATTATCCAAGCCTATATTTCTAGCACCATGCAAGATAATGTGATTCATAGTAATTAGTTGTGGTGACACACAAAGTTCAAATTTTCTTTTTGCAATAATCCTCTTTGATTGGGTCACGACTGGAAAGAAACAATTCACACTTTGAGCTTTCCCAAAATAGAATAATCATAATCCTTCCCTTTGGCCTACTTATAGGTTACAAGAGTAGAGCTTTGGGACAAGGATATGGAATCAAGTGTGATGATGAGACAACTTGGAGAACACATGGAAAATTTGGGGGAACACAATGTGAACATATGTTTCTCCCTCCCCACCTTTTTTTAGCAGAAGGAAAAAGCTTGTGCTTCTTGATTGCATGTTGCTTAACCTCATCATTTCCATGTCAATGTGGTGATATCTTTTAGAAGCCTTCTGTGATACAATTAAAAGTATCAGAAATTTTAATCTCATAAGAAGTTGAATTCATTCACAAACAATACTATATCAACACTAAGTATTGTTGCATTGTTCTTGTATTCTTAATCTTTCACTTGCACATAAAGCATTTCATAAGATGTTTTCAC
>Ga0116228_10002494_pt1 | contig 15946 bp, 15 predicted proteins | sample S1TSphfallax_2_FD_89694 | JGI IMG/M metagenome (GOLD analysis project Ga0116228, IMG submission 89694) | Host-associated microbial communities from peat moss isolated from Minnesota, USA - S1T2_Fc - Sphagnum fallax MG | ecosystem: Host-associated > Plants > Peat moss > Unclassified | place...
ACTAACCACGTGGGTGGTTTGTTTTGATGCAGATTCATGCTTGATCTACTAAATCTTCTTCCTAGTCTAATCCCTGGGCTCCCAACTCGACCCTCTACCCCTTTCTAGAGTTGGAAGCTGGGAGCGTGCCTCCAAGTCTTAACTTTCCGCAACTACACTTTGGTGAACCCTCGAGTGGGTTCACCCCAAGACTTGGGAGTGCGTCAGCAGGGCTTGGGCTTGTCGATGGCCCCTGCCTGGAGGGATGCCTTGTTGTCTTTTAGCCAGTTGGGGCCCAAGCTGCTATCTGCTCATTTCCAAGCCAAGGCGGGGCAGCACCTGACTGTGGTGACGGCATATGCACCTACGGACGCTAGGGAGGATGTTACCAAGGATGCCTTTTATCTCATGCTTTTTGCCTATCTGAAAGGGGCTCCTGCTAGCCACAAGCTAATTGTCTTGGGGGACTTCAATGCGGAGCTGGGCAGCGCTTGGCAAGAGTAGGGTGGCGTCATTGGCAAATTCCATCTGCATCGGGGTGCGGCCGAGCCATCAGACAATGGTGCCCGCTTGCTTGATTTGGCCACATCCTTCCACCTCCAGGACGCCAACACCTTCTTCAAGCACCACCATGCGCATCTGGCAACGTGGCAGCGTGCCGCTACTAAACACTGGTATGTCAAGGACTATATTTTGGTCTCTGGCAGCGCCATGCGGGGGGTGAGCGACTGCCACGTCTTTTGTAGTGTGCACCATGGGCCCAGCGACCACTGCTTGCTGGGTGTGTCGCTGTAGCTGCACCTCAGGGCGTTCAAACGCGACGCCCCAACTCACCAAGGTTTGTGGGAGGGGGGGGCTTTGCGGGATCCGGGCTGTTATGCTGTTTTTGGGCAGGTGCTAGGTAGCCAATTTGTTGTGTTTTCTCCTCAAGTGTCAAAGCCTAAGGAGCAATGGCAGCGCTTTGAGGAGGGGGTGTCCCTAGCTGTTGCCAAAACGGTTGGGGTGCAGGGCCCGGTGCAGTGGAACAGGCTCGGGTTGTCCTCGGACACGCTCGTGCTTGTAGCGACCAAGCATGCAGCTCACTTGGCTCGGCTTTCTTGCGCAACCCTAGCCGAGCAGGTAGCTTTTCTGCGGGCAAATCGAGCGATCAAGGCCGCAATATCCCGCAATGCTTAGACTTATGTGAGGCAGCAGGCTGAAATGGCTAAGTGGTTGCAACAGGCGGGTCGCAGCCGTGATTGGGCATAGCAGGTGAAGCACATGGCAACGGGCGCCGCCAGTAGGGCCAAGGGACCCCCCAAGGTTTTGTAGGACCGCAAGGGCAAGCACGTCTACAGCCCTGAAGCAGTTCTGGCTCGCTTTTCTGAGCACTTTGCAAGGGTTTTGGGGGGTGGGAGGGACCTCACCGACGAGGTGCGGGAGCAGCTGGATGCTGCCGTGCAGGAGGTTGAGGGGGTGCTGGTGGCAAAAGCAGGGGGCACTGGGGCTGGGGAAGAGCCATCGCTTGCAGAAGTGCAGGCCTGTGTGCTTAGTCTTCATGATGCTGTTGCACCTAGTGAGGACGACATTACAGTCCCCTTGCTCAAGGCCTACCCTAAGGGGATTGCGTGGCTACACCGAGTTATCCTAGCGGTGTGGAAAGCGGGGCGAGCGTTGGTGGCTTGGAAACGAGCCCTGGTGGTGTCGCTATACAAGGGGAAGGGTTCCCAGCAGGCCACCGATAACTACAGGGGGATCAGTCTCCTCAGCATCCCTAGCAAGCTGTATGCCATGCTGTTCATGCACCGGGTGAACCAGGTAGTAGGGGCCAACTTGCACGAGGCGTAATGCAGGTTTCGCTCTGGCTGGGGCACCGTTGATGCCATGTTTGTGTTGCGCCAGTTGTCTAACGCGGCGCAGCGCAGCAAGTGTACCCAGCTGCACCTTGCTTTCATTGACTTGACCAAGGCCTACAACTAGGTGAACCGGGATGCGATGTGGCGCATTTTGCACGTGTACCAGATACCCTCCAAAATTGTTGAGCTTCTGGAGGATTTACACATTGGGACGCTGGCTGTGGTTAGGTTGGGGGGCGACCTGGGACAGGAGTTCTCGGTGGGTAGCGAGGTGTGCCAGGGTTACATTCTGGCGGCCCTACTATTCAACGTATTCCTGGACTTTATGGTGAAGTAGGCCTTGGCAAGCATGCCACCGGATTTTGGGGTGTCGATGCAATTCCAGGCCGACGGTAACCTACTTTTCTTAGCATCCTTGGAAGCGAGCCTTACGCTGGCGCAGATTGCACTGTTGTTTTATTGACGCACTCCCAAGTCCCGGGGTTGAACCCACTTGAGGGTTCAACCAATTGTAGTTGCGAAAAGTTGGGACTCGGAAGGCACTCCCGACTTCCAACACTATAGAGGGGTAGAGGGGCGTGCTAGAAGTCCCGAGATTAGACTAGGAAGAAGGACTAGTATATCAAGCTTGAATCTGCATCCAAAACCAACCACACGGGGGTTAGTTCACATTCCGGGACACCCTTGGGTGTTGGGACAAGCCACGGGCACTTTGGACCACAAGACTCACCACGGCCCGAATTCGGGGGAAGCCACCACCTTCCCCCATATAGTATTCTCTGCAACGCTCCACTGAAGCTACATCCAAATGGCTTTTTTTTCCCGGGACTCCCAAGTTGGAGTCCCGAAATTGTCCCGAAATTGTCCCGGTTAGAGTCCCTTGACTTTGGGAGCTCATAACTCCCGACTGCCAAGTCTGATTGCAACGAGGTCTAAACCAAAGTTGTAGCCCTCGTCAAGATCTTTGCAACGCCATGTTGCACTTTCAATTCGGAGGTCGGGAAGAGGTCGATTCCCGACTTTTAGTGGTCGGGAGTCAAACTGCCAGTTGACTCTCGGCCCTTCTTTTGCCCATAACTTGGGCTGCAGATGTCCAAATGACCAATGCGAGGCCATTTTCGATATCTACACTTCAAGGCCTTTCCAATGACACCAAGAACACCCCAATGCGAGGTGTTTTGGGCCTTGTTATCGAACTCTAAACATTCGGGAGTCCCGGAGGACTCCAAATCCCCAACTTTGGGAATGTTGGGCTTCACCCCCACACTTGGCCAAAGTGGGGTTGCGACATTTATGCAAACGACATGGTGTTTTTTTCTGTTGACCCCGGCAACTTGGTGCTGATGCTATAGTGCATGGATGCCGTTGCAGAGCGGTTTGCCTTGAGGGTTAACACTGCAAAGACCAAGGTGATGTCGGTGGGCAAGGGTGAGTCGCGGCTGCCAACCGTCATCGCCATTAACGGGGGGCCAATAGAGAAGGTTGATAGCTTCAAGTACTTGGGGGGGAATTTGACCTCGAACAATAACTTGACAGCCGAGGTGAATGCCCACAGAGGCCGGGGACTGGGTGCCTTTGCCCAATTCTCGGCCGTGTGGCGAAACAAACATTTGGGGCTGGGGGCCAAAGTGCAAGTGTTCAACACCTTTGTGGTGCCGCACTTTGTGTATGGTGCCAAGACCTGGAACGTGACGCAATCTCAACAGTAGCGGTTGGAATCGGCATACAACAGCTACTTGAGGGGGATCATGGGTGTGCGGGTTTCCGACCGGCACAGTTTGTAACACATCTGGAAAACCTACCAGGTCAAGCCGTTGGCCTCCTTGCTTGCACAACAATGGTTGCACTGGCTGGGGCACGTGGCTCGAATGCCAGAGGCCAAGTATCCCCACGTTGCGCTCACTACGCAACTGACGGGCACTACTTCTGGCCGCGGCAAGCCGCTGTAGTCTTTCAGGTCAACTGTTTGCAAAGACTTCAAGGCAGCTGGCATACCACACCAGGGTGGGGAGTGGTATGTGCAGGCGAGGGACAAATCACCAGTTAGTGCAAGGCATGCCGTCTACACAGGTGTGACCCCCACACCGGCACGCATACAGCCGGCCCGGGCATGTAAACGTTGAGGGGGGCTGCTATCTGTGGTTTGGCTCGAGTGTTTGGTTGGCACCATCTAGTTTTGCCTGGAAAGCCATTCGGCCCATGGACAGAACCAGTAAAGGGCTATTGCTACTGCTACTACTGCTAATGTTTAAAACATCAAAAAATATTCTAACTTTTTCAAAATATGTTTATTGTCATTTTTTAGGAGTGAAATACATGTTGGTACATAGATTGGCCAACAATCATTCTAATTACACAATTAAAACAGAATTGAATTTATTATTTTGACATAATCAAGTTATGCCTTACATGTGAATTAATTTGATTGTGGATACATGACAATGGTTATCATGCTTATTCATAATGGTTTTTGGACTCATATATAATATATACTACATAGTTTTTTTTTGTTTGAGGAAAGTAAGCAATAACCTTGCCATTGGTATTTCAACATGAAAGATATGATTTTGACCTAAATAAAAGTATTTTTCATGTGAAAAATAGCCCAAATTTTCTAGATTTTGATTTTAAGATCTTTAAATAATTATGATAAATTCTAGGATGTAATAAAAAGTATACAAGGATCAATTTTTTTAAATACTTATATAATGCATTAGCCAAATTTTATTAAATTATTTTTGAATGTTCACCACTTTGGCTAAATAAAAAAATCCTTAAAAGTAATCCCAAACATTACATGAATTAATTATTGGCAAAATCTTTTCTGAAACTGAAATCCTTGTCATTTTAGCTTTGCATTGGAGAACATTCACCAATTGCAACATGGTGTGATCATAGTCAAATGAGCCAAAAATCATGTTAGATGACTAAAGAACTATCAATTCTTTCAAAAAATATTATGTAATGCCATTTTAATGTCATGTTGATAAAAAGAAATTGTGCTAAATAATTTAAATGAGTGTTGAAAAATTCAAAAAAAATATTTAATTTAATAAATTGAGTTTTGGTTTTGTAAAAGACTTTTGCACTAAACATCCCAAAATCAATTTTATAAAACACTAGGTTAAGGACTCCTTTAATAATAAAAATTTGATGGGAAAAAAATTGAAATGATGATAACCTACCATCCACATATGAAAATCACTCATAATTTATTTGAAATTTTTAGAAATTCAAAATATGATTTTCAAACTTTCAAATTTCAGCAATCATTTGTTAGATGTAATGGGTCATAATGTGTGTGACATATGAACAAAGTTTTGGCTTATGATACAAAAAATCAAAATTTTAAATAGTTATCATATTTTAACATGATTTGAAATTATGATCAATTTTCAAAATGAAATGTAAATTTTGGCAAAATTTGTACACTTTTAGAAAATTCATATTTATTTAATAAAATTTAACACAAGAAATGTAACTTATTGGGAAAATTTTCAATATTTTTAAAAACATGTTGCAAAAAAAATTGTTCCAAAAGTCCTTTCTATGATCAAATCAAAGTGTTAAAAAAGGGCCCATTTGTGGTTGAGTCCTTTATCACCATTGGGTCATCTGATTATGATTGCACCTAGCATAAACTTGTACACCAACATCTTTTTCAATTAATGAAATGTACCATTCTATAAAAAGGTTGAAGATTCATTAAAATATGATCAACATCTTTCCAAAATGCATTAAAAAACACAATTTTCAAACCTTTGTACTTCCAAAATGAAAGAACATGTCCATTACACCCAATCCTCAAAAACCACCATATGCTACAAAGACCTATGCAATTTCACATGAATTTGAACCAACTAAAAATATAAGCACACCTAACCTTAACAAACTTAGAACATTTTTAGATCTCCATGGCTTTTGCACATGGCAATTAACTTTTTGATTACAAAGTTTATCACCATTTTAATGGTATAAATCATTTCTTTTCCGCAACCCAAGGAAGTATATTTAACATGAGGAAATTCAAAACTCACAAGCTCACATAGGCCTTACATGTGGATGCATTGTTGAATAGGATATATAGCATGTTCTAGATTAGTTGTTCCATTTCGTCTTTGATAACCTATTGAATGCATGGATGGTTGTGACTTAAAAACCTATAAGTTTTCTAATATGTCAACTATTATTATTGAAAACTATTTTCCCATTAGATGCAACCTTGAAAAAAAAACTAATTGATTCATAAACATTAACCATTAGTTACAATTGTACATGTATACTTAGCCCATGTGCCTCTAATAAGTTGCAAAGCTTGTGGATTGTGATTATGCACACTATTTTTTCAAATGCCATAAAATTCAATAACTTTCATCATTGATCATCCTAGAATTTCCAAGACATCACAAGGATATTGCACTTGTACATAAAACCCTCTTGGAAAGTTGCCAATGTAAATAGTGTGCTCTTAATTCATGCAATGTACTTGTGTGTGCATGCACATCACACTTCTGTGCATATGAAGGAAAATTACAAAACATAATTTCCCTCCTCATATGTGCATAAGAAACCCACCCTATTATCAACTTCATACTACATGAATCATCATCTTCCATGTTATAAAATCCAATTGTTAGGCTTTACACCAAGTAATAAGATTTTCATAGGTGATAGCTAGTTAAGTAAAAATTGATTCGAACCTAATAATAAAAAATATTTTTGACAAAAATGCCTAATATTTGGAAATTATTTTTTAAAAATGCCTAATTTTCCAAAACAAATCTTCAAAAAGTGTCCAATGATGCAATTTCTTTTTTAAGATTAAAATATTCAAGTCTTAATGTATCTTATATGCCTCACTTCATATCAAAAAGAAAGACATACCACAACACCCACATAATGCTACATGTATCAATGATAAACATGTGACAAACATATAACATGTTGAACTATGGCCCACTTTACACTAGGAGTCAAAGGCCAAAGTTCAACTCAAGTCTAGCATTCCTATTTGTGAATTCACTGAAATTAGCCCCAAGGGCTTTACACTAAAAGTCAAGGCTAAAACAAAAAATAAAATTAATCTACACTTTATGGCCTTGTAATGACCCAAGGGTGAAAAATGATACTATTCAACTTGGGAGGTCAATTTGAAACCCTTGGGGTCAATGTTACAATAATAAATTATTATTATTTTGATTAAATCTACACCATAGGATCAAACTAAATCCTAAACCAACTCCTATAGCTTTTCCTTTTCCATTTCATATTTTTCCATTTTTCTTTCTCCTTGTTGAACTTTTGTGTTTGTTTGTGAATGATAGAGGGACTTCTTAAGTTTCTACTTTGGATATGGAAGATGTTGGAGCATTTCATGAAAAGTCTTTCTCAGGGGGTCTTTATTCATTTCGACCCTTCAATTTGCCTTTGTAGATGCTTATGGTTACAAGAGTTAATCTATCCATCTTGACCTCAATGTAAATTTCAGTCCTTACAATGTGTTTCAATTCATGTTCATTTGATATTTTAAAAGAAAAAAAATCATATTTTGATAGGCCTTTTAATTCATGTTCACTTGGAATTTTTGAAAGAAAAAAAAATCATATTCAAATTAGGGCCCTTAAAAGGCCTTGGCCTTAACTTTGCCCCCCCTTTCCCCATCCTTTGCCTTCAACTTCACACAGTGGGGTTTGAACTCATAACCCCGGGGGGCAAAGGGGGGGGGGGGGGCTTAACCACCAAGCCATCCCATTCAACTTGTAATCAAGTAAATTCTTATTTTCTTTTACAGTTTCAGCTATTGGAATGTTTTTATAAAAGAATGTCTTTGCACCATTTCAAACCTAAATCAGCCCATAGACCATGATTTGTGACTTCTAAACAACATAGGGCCCATAAATTAACATTCTTAACTTTCAATTTCAATGCCAAAGGTTGATGTATAGTTGAAATTGCATGCTCGCATGGTGGCAACAATTCCTAAATTACAAGGACAATTGAAACATGCAAGAAAAAATTCAATTGGTTGTTCAAGCAATACAAGATAGACAAATTAGCAAATGGCATTTTAAGGTAGGAAAGGCATGAATGCAAGTTCTATGAACCCATTGATCAATGGTGGCATCAAACAAGTATTATAATGAAACGCGTCACTACATTTTCCATCCACATGGAATTGCCTCAATTTGAAAACAACATTGAGTTGTTTGAAAAATAATTATTTTCATAGGCAACATCAAAGTTTGCAACTAAACATGGTAAGAAGAATTTTCATGAACAAGCAACTAGCATGTTCACCAAAATGGTGGCAAACAATACCATCATGATGAAGAATTTTGCAAAAACCAATGTTCTATTGGAAAGAGTTGATTATCAAGTGAATTTATTTGTAAATAAATTTTATGTCCATGAAACCTATTCTAATTCAAAATTAGATGGTAGTTGGGGAAATTTTTTTGCCTTCTTGCTTCAATTTTGTTTCATAGAATGTGTTGGTTAATAACTCATGAACTTGTGTGGCTTCCAATAACATTTTAAAATTATGATTTCTTTGTCTTTCTTTGATTTTGATGCCCCTTCAATTTCTTCATCTTCTTTAGTCATTTCCACATTGTCTTTTTCTTCATGTTCTTTTACTCGCGTAATGCTTCAAGGTGTTATAATCAACATCTTTTTTTTATAACATGTTTTGCCAAATGAAATATGTCCTTGTGTTGAAATTCTCTATGGAAATGGTTGGCTTCCACTTGCATTGTTTGTTCAACTTCTTGAGCCCATTCCATGCCAAAGCTATCTCCATGGATAATGCATAGGTTATGAAGACACATGCAAGCTACAACCACATTTAGTATATTTTGTAATGGCATATCCAATCTTTCCACCATCCTTTCAAAACTCCAAAAGTCATTTCCATCGCCATTCAAGTACTAGATTGCATGAAATTCTAATATGTTTGGTTTATGTTAATCCTTCTTTCTCACCCTTGAATGGTGAATAAAAACCATGGCCTCATTAGTTAGGCTACATTTCCAATCTATTTGTATGGCCCCCTTCATTACCTTCTTGCCAATTTTGAGTTTTTGGAACAATGTCTAATCATGACAGCAACCAACCCATCCAAAATCATAGTCCCAAAACTTACATTTTTTATTAATCACACCTTGTAAGAATGCTTAATAAAACCCTTTTTGACAATAGTAAGAAGCTAGATCTATAGATGGTGGAATAATTGGGATGTGGATACCATCTATTACTCAAAAGAATAAGGTACACCTCAAATTTCTTCAAATTCATTTGTCATTCTTCTTATGCTACTTGTTAATTTTTTTATCACCAAAGGTTTTAAGTGCACTTTTTAATAGTTGTACAAAAATTTCTTACAAAGATAAATATAATGTTTTTAACCATTCCATATAGTTCACCACGCATTTGTGAAGTGTTACAATTGCTTAAATGAAATAGGCTAATGGTTATTCATGTTTCAATAAAATGCATGATCTCATGTGAAAATCTACCCTACCCAATGATGGAGCTATAATATTGCATAAATAATGAAAAGTTTTAAAAATTTACCTTGTTTGTTACTTGAACATCTTTGTTGAATAGTTGCCCAAAAATTCCTTTCCATGAAGCCACTTGCTTGTTCATAGCTCCATAAAAATTTCTCTTACTACTCCATTTGCTTCCATAATGAAAACAACCATCATCATTGTTACATTATAATGTTGATGAATTGCAAGTTGTTGCAATACCACAACTATAGCAATAACATGTTGAATTGCATTATAAAACACAAGAATTACCAAAATCTTGTGTTTATGTCATCCGTGGTGGTATACCTTTTAGGGCTTAACTTATGTTCATCCATGGTGATCTATTTTTTAGGGTTTACCTTTAGAAAGGAAGCAAAAATAATAAGAAAAAGGATATCAAGAAAAAAATTATGAATCCATATGAAGGGTTGGAGTCTTAGTCATTACTTTTTGGCTTCAATGGCTTTACACATGAACTCATTGGCCCCCAAACAAGTAATATTTTATTTATAACTTGGGGCCAAGCAACAAGCCAAAAATGTTCAAATTTTCCATTATTGTCCTCAAGAGTTTTTGGCCTTGACTCCTAGTTTAAAGTAGGCCTTAAGTTGTTCTATACTACTTGGTACCTATGCTAACTTTGAACCACCTCCATACTTGCACTTACATTGAATCAACTACATCATTGTAGTGTATCATCATAAATTTAAAAGCTTCATGAGTTCATTCCAAATCCATGCAAAATTTATTATTTCATAGATTCATATCTAAACATAGATGTTGTGCATTATTTAGACATGAAAATCATGTGTACAATTTTTGTGTATAAACAACACAAATAGACATACAACATCCATGTTTAAACAATATGAATAGGCATATGACATTTGTGTTTAAACAATGTGCATGATATCAATGTTCAAACAACACAAGTAGATGAATGACATCCATGTTTATTCCATATGAACCTATGAAAAACAGATTTTGCATTACTATTATTGCCAAATTGTGACCCATTAAATTTGTGATATAGGTATTTTAGCTTTTTGCAAAGGCTAATAGTTTAAGCCAAAAATGGTGACAAATATTTTAGGAATGGAATTTACATGCAACTAATGGAATGGTTGAACATGTACCCTACATGGCTCATCCTTTTTCCTTAAGGGAAGGGGAGGATTTTTTCCCCCTTTTTTTGCAATAGTGCACCATTACCAAGGGGTATGTGGATATTTTTTTTCCAGCAAGAATGCAATATTAACACACACATGCAAGAATGAACTGATGTTTGACTTTGACTTAACCCCATGCAATCTTGCCATGTTCCATTTAGCTTTGGGTTTTCACATTACTTGTGTATAGAAAATGGTTTTTTCCATGAAAGTAAATGTTGGGAAAAAACACACGAAACACCTCCCAAAAAAAAACCATTGAAGCTTTTATCACACTTGAAATGACAGGTTTAGATCACAATCCACTTTTTAAAATTAGGAATTAAAAAAATCATCATGTATATTTAGGTTGTGTGTTTTGGAACGAAGATCATTGTGTCATTTACATTTGCAAATGGTTTGAAAATTGCACATTTCTAGTCTTTTTTCTTTCAATCAAGCAATGAAATGTCAACTTGAGTGGAATATATGATCCAATGAAAGCTCATGTTGATCATGTAGTTCATTGTAAACTTTTGAAACTTCAAGGTTTGCATACCTTTGTTGTGATGATAGGATATCGTTTGAAGGATGTAAGAATAGAACATTTCAAAGTTGTTCATGTTAAAGTTTTTGATGTGGAGAAGAATGTTAACATTGATGAATATACAAAATTTGGTGTAACTTTTACCAAAAATCATGTGGTGTTATCTAACATCAACATAATTGACTTGGCTTTTGCATGGTGTAAGAACTAAATGAGAAAACGAATAGGATCTTCTCTTCCATTTGTGTTATTGGAAATGATTCAATCTAGCCAATTTTATCCAACAACTTCATGGGTCATGTAATCTAAGGCACATTCAATTTGGAAATGCATGGTAATGCATTCTAAAGTTTCTATGGATGATATTTGTAAAATTTTCTTTGAATGTACCACAAGGGGATCACAATTGAAGAACTTCAAATCATCAAAATTTGTAAAGCATGTTCATTCAAGTATGGAAACACAACTTTTGGAGGAGTATGTGCCTCTTTTGACATGTGAAAGGGATCAAGTATTTTAAGTTGGTCATTTGTACATGTTGTACATGTTCAAAAGGTTTAATAAAGGAGAATTTGGTCTTAGTGACTTGCCATTATCATAATAAAAATGTCTATGTTGGGTGAGTTCTCCAAAGTTTGATGGTTTTTGTTTTTTGAAATGTGCCAACCAAAATATACCTTTTTATTTGGGTAGGTTTCCATAGTTAAAAAATTTCTATGATAATCATTATGATTGATTGTAAAAAAAAAACACATGATAATCACCCCCATATAATTAAATCAGATTAAAGTATGTACCCACATATTAGTTTTCATCTCCATCAAGTTTTGCTTCTTACTATGAATTGTCATTGAGGTTAGGAACTTGATTGTCTTCAATGTGCATTGTTCATATTTTCCAAATATTTGTTCATGTTATCAACCACACTTAAATAAAAATAGATGTACCATTTCTTAATCAATTTCTATTTTTGCTTAATGTTTCAAAATATTTTCCCAATGTGTCTAATTTTTGAAAATTCAATCAAAAGTGCCTAATAAATTTTTTTTAAACAATAATTGTTGGGTGGACAACTACCTAACTAACCATCTACTTACATTTTTTTGAAATTGGTTTATGGGGTGAGAATGTTTAGTCAATTTTGTGTAAGGGGGAAAATTGGTTAGTCCTTTCATTTCTAAATTTACATTGAAGAATGTTAGGAACAATATCCGATAAGCAAAAGCTCATGATTTTAATTTGCCAATCATGCTAACAAATTTTAAGTATATATACCCTTGGAAATTACTTCAGGTTACCATATGAGGAGGAATTTCAAAATATGTTTTCTCAAACATAGACATTAAAAATTTATAAAAATATTGATGCTGAAAGATGTTTTTGAAAATAGATTTTTTTTTTTTGAAATTGAAAATTTTCATTATAATGAGGCAATCAAGTTATCAGTCCATAAAATTTTATTGGACATATTGGCAAACAGTTAGGCTTCCTTGGACTTCTTGGACTTTATTCTTTGAAAAGATAGTCAATGAAAAATCATTTTTCTATGAATCAAGCACCCCAAGAAAACTAAAAACATACAATGTTTTTCTAAAATCCTAAATTGTTTTTCTAAGGTGCTAACTGGTTGCTCAAACAACCGATAACTTGAACCATGATAGATAGGTCATAAATTGCGATGTTAAGTAATTGGGCTATTTTCTTTTTAAAAGTTTTAGAAATATTTTATTGAGTTATTGGAAGTTGGGATGGCAATCTGTTATTCGAACAAGATTTCTGAAATGTCATTGGTCACCAAACTTGTACCAAACCTAGTTACCACCAACTTGTTCATTTTTGTATTTTGCCAAAACCTACAAATGAACAGCTTCCAATGAACTGAGTCTTGGACAATTTGCATGGCACATAGAATGGTAGCCAAATGTGAAACTTATGGGCTTGCATCTGGTCAAATTTAAAAAGAACCAAACAAATTTGTTAGCATTTGGAGGATTGGATGAGACTGAAAATGTATTTGATCAAGATGGCCAAATTTGGATAGACAGGAATCTCTGATGGCATCCATTTAAAAGCCCTTTTTCCCATGTGTGTTGCAATCCCTTTTAAGTCAATTATTACACTTGGTATGAACCTTAATATCCTCTGTTTATTACACTTTAAACAAAATATTAGGAGTTTTTCAGGTGTAGGAATATGAAATGGATCAACTTAGAGGCTTGAAATCAACACATCAATTAAAGAGAGCAGGGAATCAAAGTACAAAGTAATTTGGATCGAAATGCTCACTAGCAAAAATGAAAAGCAACTTACCTTGCATGAAGAAAGGTTTTGTGAAGTTCATCCATCTGTCAGTGAAAACTAAGATCTATGATTACTCGGCTAATGGCATGGCACTGAATCCATAACTCACTTTGAAAGAACCTTGCAAACAGGGTTCCTTGTGGTGCTGTGATGGGTGCACAAAATGGCTAGAAACCTATGTCCTTTCCTTCAAAATGGGAGAGAAGAATAGTGCACAAGGGGGAATGGAATAGGGTCTCCACCCATTACAATGGTATTGAGAGAATCAATACAGAATGGGTACATAACCCTCACAATTTTGTTGGAGGGCACATTTTGTAAGCACTTTCACAATCATGTGATCAGGGGTGACACTACATTTACCCAAAAGACTTTGAAATGGAGGACATTCAGGTCTTACATGGGACTGTAGTCAAAGAGAGCATGCAACTACCCATAAATCTTCTAGTGGAAAGAGATTCTAACCACAACATCTACAAAACAATTGAATTCGAAAGAGATGGAAATCCAACCACCAACAAACTTATAATTTGTGTCAACATATCTGTGTGCTACTGTGGCAAGTGGAAAAACCCAAGCAGCGAAATAGTTCAAGATCAAAAGTTTGTTAAGAAAACTCCACAGTATACATTCACAACTTTGCAGATGGCACCAGTTCTGCACTTTTTCTCCTCACTTCCATATTCATCACTACGGCCCGCTTTACACTAGGAATCAGGGCCAATGTTCAACCCAAATCCAGCATTCCTATTGGTACAAAAGTTGAAATCAGCCCCAAGGGATTTACACTAGGAGTCAAGGCTGAAATAGAAAAAAGCTTTTCAATCTGCCCCAAGTTACTAATAAATGCTGAACTTTATGGCTTTGTATTGGCCCCAAGGCTGAAAAAAGGATACCATCACATTTGGGAGACCAATATAGTCTCAGGTGCAACTGCCCAGTTTGTTTGCTTGTCTTATGAACAGTTATACCCACTAACATTGCCTATCAACATTCAACTTGTAGTGTCCTTTTTGTGTGTAATGTTCACTAAGAAAGCTAGACAACAACTATCACTAAGTGTTCATAAAGGGACAGAATTGATCCAACAATTAGTAATTTTCAAAATCATAAGATACTCTTTCCACACATAAATTTACATCCTTGTTCCACAAAGATCAACTTTGGATGCAGGGTACAACAGGAAATTGATGAAAACTTGGGTCATTGCAGGAAGAAATCTCTATGTGCATCACTAGACAACTGGATTGATACATTAGTGTGAATGAACTTGGCCAGTCACACAGCCAGTCACACAACACATACAGTTGATGATACAGTTACCTTCAAAATTATGAGAATAACAATACACAAACTAGCTTCATACTTTCTTGACACATGCCGTGAGGAATAAGTACTTGGAATTTTACCAGACTTCACCTCTATTATGCAGAGGAAATGAACATTTTTATTTGCATCCTCCACATTAGTTTCACCTGCAACCATCTCAATCATGCAGCAGTCTGCTGTCAGAAACCAACAGGAAGACCATCAAATAGCCAAGAGTAGCATACAAGAAGATGACATCCAAATGCAAAAACGCTCAGGGTCAAATCCAACCACTGGGCAGAGACATATCACAACAAAATCGCCCCCAAATCAATCTTCATCACAAGTTGGAAGAGAAATGAGAATGTATGCAGTCTTGCAGGAAAAATATATGAGATAGCTCTGTTGATGTTGATGAGTAAGCCAAAAGTGTGGGGTGTGGAATCAAATTGTTGGTGGGGCTTATTTCGAAGCTACACACCATCCCTACAATCTGCGCATGTGTACCCTGAAAGTTTCTCACTTCAGTAGAGAGACTTTACTGGTGCTGTCTGCTGCAAAGAGTGCAAGGGGGATAGTGTATAGCTTCGGAATGAGCTCCAACAACTATGTGGAGCTGGAATGTAGTCAGTCCCCTGCCAGATTCTGCAAGTCCATCACCAGCTTTCTCGATCAAATGGCTGCATGGGATGAAGGTGCCAAATATTGTGATGCCATTGAGGCTGCTCACAAAGTTGTACACTCTCTCCTTCAGGAAAGGAACCAGCAAGAATGGCCTTCCACAAACCCCAAACAGGAAGTGTGCAAAAGCAGAGTGTACATCTTTGTGTAGAGCTCCAAATAAACTTATATATATATATATCCTATCCCTGGCACCAACAGGTGACAATAGAAATGGACATGGCTCTAGATTCCAGGAACAGGAAACTCTAAAGCAAGGCCATAAGACAAATCAAATAAGAGAAACATGGCTATGGCCGAACTAGCCTGCCTGCCGAAAGAATTTTCATGGCTACATTCGCCTAACACCCGTATCTGACGAGGTACAAACCCAAGCTACCATGGACACGGGATCTATTCGTGGGTGCATATCTCTTGCAACTTAGCACACCGGCAAACCCTACTAAATGAATATCCTCTATACCCCGGCTCTTTCTTACCAGCAGCTACCCGACAACCAGACAGACTAGGCCCAAATCTATCAGTCGCAGATTGCCTCTCTAAGCACTCACTCTTTTCTCTCTCTCTCTCTTCTCTCTCTCTCTCTCAAAATACCATACAAACTCAATCAAAGAT
>Ga0116228_10002496_pt1 | contig 15917 bp, 10 predicted proteins | sample S1TSphfallax_2_FD_89694 | JGI IMG/M metagenome (GOLD analysis project Ga0116228, IMG submission 89694) | Host-associated microbial communities from peat moss isolated from Minnesota, USA - S1T2_Fc - Sphagnum fallax MG | ecosystem: Host-associated > Plants > Peat moss > Unclassified | place...
ACCTCTTTGACAAGTTGCGGGCGGTCTTCGGTGACATCGTGGGGAGTGTTCATGATGACGTGGCGCTTGTCGGCGGCACGGGTGCCAAGCATGTTGAACAGGGGGTCCTGGGCCTTATCGACGGGGAAGGTGAAGTCGTAGCGACCGTTCACCATCAGGACCGGGGCCTTCAGGCGCGGGGCGAAGTCCGCCTGGTCGGCGCCCGCCGAGGGCTTGTCGAGGAAGTAGCCGCCATCGAGAAAGACGACGGCTTTCAGGCGGTCCTGGAGCAGAGCGGTCACGATCACGCCTTCGGCTGAACCCATGCTGACGCCAAGGTAGCCCAGTTTGTTGCTGTCGATGTCAGGACGCGTGGCGAGGTAGTCGAGAGCGCGGGCGGCGTCTTTGTAACGGTCGATGGTCAGTTCGATCCGCTGCGCGGCACTGGGGAGCGAGAAGTTGACGCGGCGCTCATAGGTGTCCTCATAGATGGGATACATGACGGCGCGGCCGCTCTGCAAAATGTAGTCGAAGAATTGGGTGTCGCCAAGTTCGAGGCCGTCCTTGCTGTCGGGCAAAAGAAAAAGGACGCGCGCGCTGGGAAAGAACAGGACAGTCTGGTAGGGCGGCTTCGCGTTCTTCGGCAGGAAGAGATATGCGGACATGCGCTCGCCGCGGTAGGCCGCGTCAAGGGTGATCTTCTCTTCCCGCCAGTCGACCGTTTCCTTGATGTTGCCCTCGGACTTAGCATTCAATGGCGAGGGCGGGTAAGCATACAGAAGCTGGTAAGCGTGGAAGACTTCGTCGGAGACGGGCTTGAATTTTGCAAAGTCGCGCAGTGAACGCTGAACCGGGTTGGCCGCCTCCTGGGGCAGCGGATCGATGTCGCGAACACAGCGGAATCCATTGGTTTCCGAGCGGTCGAAGGGTGTGAGCGCTTCCGGGGATGTGTAGAGGTAGGTAGGCGATTTCCATGATCCGCCGAGGATGAAGCGCAGGTCGCCGTCGACGGTATTGGCGATCCATTCGCGGACGTTCCCGGCGGTGTCATAGGTGCCGTAGGGACCGAGGCCGAGGTATTTGCCGACAGGCGCGAGCGCGCCACTGGAGATGTTGCTGGCCTGGACAATGGGGGCGGCGGCATCCGGCGCCGCCACCTGAAACCACTGAGCGACTACAGGCAGACGCTTGCCGACAAAGGCCGCGTAGGCGGATGCTTCGAACCAACTGACGCCGGAGACAGGATAGTCCGCTTTGCCTTCGGGATAGTGACCTCCGGCCCAGGTGGAGGGGCCGGCGCGGCCCGAAGTGTCACGGAATATAGCCATGGCCTGCTCCCAGGAGAGCGTGCGGCCATTCTGCTGCAAAGTCTGCGGCCAGTACTCTTTCTTCTCGTAACCGCCGCTGTCCACAAACTTCTGATAGTCGCGATTAGTGACTTCGTTGCGGTCTACGTAGTAGCGAGGGAGATTGTACGGGCCGATCCATTCGAGGAAGCCGATGTATTCAGTCCACTTCGGGTACGCGGAAACATAGGTCATGCCGGGTGGCGCGGCCTGGATAGCATCGATGGGGAAATCCATATTGGAGCTGTCGTCGTGGGCAATCAGCATGTCGCCGACGCCGGGCCTGGATACGTGCCAGCGATAGTATCCTTTCGGAATGCGGACGTTCTGCAGCGGCGTGGCGCCGAGATGGAGCACCGGGCCGTCTGGCGTGGCGTAGTCCTGGATGTCGACAGATGCGCCGGAAGGCGTGGACGTGATGGAGATGACGCTGGTGTTGGCGTCGGCGATCTGCTTCAGTTGCGGGTCGGCGGGCAGATATTGCAGCGCCTTTTCGAGCACCTGCCTGGCAGGGATGGACTTCTTTGCCGCGAGAAGCTCGTTGACCTGCGGGATGGCATCTTCGCGGGCCCAGCGCCGGTTGGAGTAGCCACGATAGAGCCAGAGGCCCGCGCCAACTGCGACCAGGAGTGCAAACAGGGCCGAGAGCACAGCGAGGCGATACGCAGGATTTACCGGTCCCTGCGGATGCGGGAAGGCACCGCTCGGTTGGCCGGTGAGTTGTCGAAGCAGTTCCGATGCGTCGCGGACCATTTCAGCCGCAGACTGGTAGCGGCGGCCAGGATCTTTCTGCAGGGCGCGGGTAACGATCTGCACAGCCAGCGCCGGAGCTTCGGGGCGAAACCGGGTGAGCGGTGCGGGCTCTTCGTCAGTAATGGCGCGCAGCACAGCGATGGCATTCTCGGCTTTGAACGGTGGCTGGCCGGTGAGCAGTTCGTAGTAGACGACGCCGAGACTCCAGAGGTCGGTGCGGGCGTCGAGCGGTTTGCCCTGTGCCTGCTCCGGCGACATATAGAGCGGAGTGCCGAGGAGGCCGCGCGTCTCCATCATGGACTGGCCCGCAGTTTCCCCGGTGAGCAGTTTGGCGAGGCCGAAGTCGAGGACTTTCGGCTGGCCCTTCGGGGTGATCATCACGTTGGCGGGCTTCAGGTCGCGATGCACAACACCCTGCTCGTGCGCTTCTTCGAGGGCTTCGGCAATGTGGAGCAGGAGCCTGGTCGCGTCCTCGATGCTGAGCGGGCCGGCTTTGAGTTTTTCGGCGAGCGATTCACCGGGGACGCACTCCATCACGATATAGTCCTGGCCCTGGTGCTGACCCACGTCGTAGACCGCGGCGATGTGGGCGTGGCTCAGCTTGGCGAGGGCGAGGGCTTCCTTGTGAAAGCGTTGGCGAGCTTCGTCGCCGGTGAAGAGGCCGGACGAGAGGGTCTTGATGGCGACGGTGCGTTCCAGCTTGTCGTCGTGTGCGCGGTAGACGACGCCCATGCCGCCTGCGCCGAGGGGGGCGAGGAGCGAATAACGGCCGAGCTTCTGGGCGCTGCTGAGCGGTGCGCCGAGGGCGGTATCCGACAACGATTGCCGGCTGCCGGACGCCAGGGTGGCCTGGGAGCGCCCGAGGCGCTGATGCTCCTGGAGCAGGGCTTCGAGCTGGCGGCGGAGTTCGGGTGCGCCGGCGCAGGTGCGATCGAGATAGCCGGTCCACTGGTCGGACGGCAGGCGCACGAGCTCCCCGAACAGGTCGGCAGCAGATTGCTTGGGTCGCTCCATGGTGCAACCATTATGGGGCAGCCGCGGTTTTGCCGGGCAGTGCTCCTTGGATGTTCAGTCTCCCTCTTTTGTGCAAGGGGATGAGATGACGGGCTGAGTCGTGGTCTCCCGTCTCACTGCGTCAGGTTCAGGCGCGGGTGACGGCGACCAGGCTGATATCGTCCTGTTGGCCGAATTGCTGGGCCAGTCTGGCTAGGGCGGCGATGGGGGTCTTATTTTGTAGCAACTGCTGCACTTTGTCGAAGCCGAAGAGCTTGCCCTTGGCGTCGGTGGCTTCGAGGACGCCGTCGGAGATGAGCACCAGCCGGTCCTTCGGATCGAGCTGGAATTGCATCATAGAGAATTCGGCGTCGTCGATCATGCCTAGCGGGAGTGCGCCTTGCATGGCAACGGGGGCGCCATTGAGGTAGGGCGGAAGATGACCGGCGTTGGCCAGAGTCACCGCGCCGTCAGAGGCGATGCGCAGGGCCAGGCACGTCGCCTGCGCGGATTTTCTGCCGAGCAGGCGGCGGTTGAGTGCTTCGAGGATGAAGAGCGGGTCGCCGTTGACTTCGGCAGTGCTGCGAATGGCGCCGACCAGCAGCGCGACCAGCATGCCGGCCTGGACGCCTTTGCCGGTGACGTCGCCGGCGACGATGAGCAGGCTGTTGTCCGAAGCGCGGGGAATGATCTGGAAGAAGTCGCCGCCGACCTGCTGGGCGGGACGGTATTCGCTCTCGACGGTGAGACCGGGATAGCTGGCGGTCGCATCGGGCAGCAGCACCTGCTGGACTTCGACGGCCTGGCGGAGGTCGGCGGCGACGGCGCGCTGGGCGCGCAGCGAAACCAGCATGCGGCGCAGCAGCAGCAGGAAGAGCGCAGCCTCCAGCAGCAGGTTGGCCAATACATTGAGTTGCAGCTCGATGCCATGAACGAACCAGTGCCGGGGGAGATGGAGAAAGGCGAGTTCCGGCTGAAACCTGGCGATGCCCAAGAGCAGTACGCCGGGCAGCGCCACCCAGCCTTCCCGGCCCTGTTGGCGCACGCCGAGGACCACGATCAGGACCAGGGCGCCCAGCAGGCCAAAGCGGGCATAGACCGTCAGCGCTTCAAAGGTATGGCGGGCCGCCGGCGAGAGGGTAAGGAGACCATAATCATGAAACAGACCATACGCCGCTGCCTCGCTGATCCCAAATAGAAGCGCAAAGACCGCGACCAGTCCGGGTAACCAGGCGGGGCGGCGCAGCCGGAACCAGACCCACCAGACCATGACCCAGGTGGCGAGGACAATCGGAAGCGAGATGCATCCAACCCAGAACAAGCCTGCCGAGATGCTGATCGCCTGCGAGAAGTTGAAGAAGAGAAGGAATATATTGTTCGCGGACATCAACAGAAAGACAGCGCCGATCCACCAGTAGACGCGATCGGCACGATCGAAGAGGGTGAGGCTGAAAGCGATGACCGCTGCGAGGATGTACAGCAGGGTGAAGAACGGTATGGTTACTGAGACGCGCCCTTGTTGCAGCCAGCGGAGCTGGTAGCTGGCATTCACGACGCCAGCCAGGCCCAGCAAGGGGGCGTCGTGAATTCCGCCATCATTGGGCCCAATCAGGTCAGCACTATCGCGAAAATATACGCGGAAGGCCAGGACCTGGGTGTTCTCACTGCCGACGCCGTCAGGCAGAGAAAAGAACGTCGGCTGGCTGTTGTAAACAACAGGGCGGCTACCAGAGAAGTTGCCCAAGCTGCCGACCAGCGCACCGTTGGCGAAGAGCTGGAAGCCGTCGTCCACATCCAGGGGGCCGGCGAGGGCCAGCCTGGCCGGCTTTGCACCCGGCTTTTGGCCGACTTGCGTGTCGACCTGGACGCGAAGACGGTACCAGGCGTAACCCGTGTAGCCGCGATGGCCCCTGGCAGTCCAGCCGGGAACGTAGCCGGGCTGGCCATACATTGGATCGAACAGGCCCTTTTTCGGCGTCAGGTCGACGGTCTCCCAGTGGGCATCGTCAAAGCCGGGTTCGGCCCAGAGCGGCTGGTGGGTGGCGGGGTCGATGGGCGAATCGCCGATGGAGAATCGCCACGGGCCGTTGAGCGGAACGACGGATTGGCCGAGGGAGATGCGGGTGACGGCGTCGGGCGCTGGGATTTTGGTGGTCGGATTTGGGGATTGGGCCAGGCTGGGCAGGGTAAGGCAAAGAAAGCAGAGCAGTTTGAAGAGGTTCATCCGGGCTCCTCGGCGGGATCGTCGAATTTTATAACGGAGCTTTGTGCGGCGCGGATGTGCGGAAAAGTGTGCCGGTGGTAGTCGTGGGCGGCCATGGAACCGGAGCGAAGATGTGCTCACGGCGATCGGCGGAAGATGCTGGTCCCTCCACTGCGCTGCGCTTCGGTCGGGATGACAAATCTTAACGTTGGGTGCAGGCTGATTTATCCTCGGAAAGACCATGCAAGAACAAGAGCAGCCGCAACTTCCAGGCTATAGCGACGCGGAACTGGACAAGGCATTCGGAGCGTTGATTCAGGAACTGGAGCATTCGGCCGGGCAGGTTTCCGGCGCGGAGGGCGTGGAGCAGTTTCGCCTGGAGTGGCTCGGCCGGAAGCAGGGACGCCTGAAGATTGTCAGCGAAGCCTGGCTCGGAACTGCGCCGCCAGCGGCAAGAAAGAGCATTGGTCAACGCTTCAACATCCTTAAAATGCGCGTCGAGGAGCTGCTGGATCGGGCTTCTGCGGCGGGCAACTCCACACAAATCGATCCGTCCGACACTCTCGACATCACGCTGCCCGGGACCCAGCATCGACTGGGCGCGGAGCATCCGCTCATCAAGACCATGCGCGAAGTTGTCGCTGTCTTTCAGTCCATGGGCTACTCGGTCGGGATCGGCCCGGAAGTGGAGACGGACTACTACAACTTCGAGTCGCTGAACTTTCCGCCGAACCACCCCGCGCGCGATACGCAGGACACGCTTGTGATCGCAGGCCAGGAGCGCAAGCCTCTGCGCGACCGCTTACTGATGCGCACGCATACTTCGCCCGTGCAGATTCGGACGATGGAGCAGCAGCCGCCGCCAGTCCGTATCGTGATTCCCGGCAAAGTGCATCGCAACGATGCCGCGGATGCGACCCATTCGCCCATCTTTCACCAGGTCGAGGGCCTTTGTGTGGACACCGGCATCACTTTCAGCGACCTCAAAGGAACGCTCGACCACGCCATGAAGGCCTTCTTCGGCTCCAGCGTCAAGACGCGCTTTTTTCCCTCATTTTTTCCATTCACCGAGCCGAGCGCCGATGTCCAGATCTCCTGCCCCTTCTGCGGCGGCAGGGGCTGCCGCAAGTGCAAGCACTCGGGCTGGATTGAGCTGCTCGGCTGCGGCATGGTCGATCCGGCGGTCTTTGGCTTTGTTGCGCAGAAACAGCCTGCCTACGATCCGCAGAAGATTTCGGGCTTCGCCTTCGGCATGGGTGTCGATCGCATCGCCATGATGAAGTACGGGATCGCCGACATCGGCAACTTCTACTCCGGCGACGTGCGGTTCCTGGAGCAGTTTGCATGAAGGTCCTGACCCAGTGGTTGCGCGAATATCTCCCTGAACTCGCCGTCTCCGATCGCCAACTCGCCGACGACCTGACCCTGCGCGGGATCGCCGTCGAGGGCGTTTTCGATCTGGGCGCGGGGAACGGCTCGCTGTACGAGACCGACATCACCACCAATCGCGTCGATGCGATGAACCACTACGGTATCGCTCGCGAAGCCGCGGCGATCTACGGCCTCAACCTCTCCCCGCTCGCGCCGATTGCGGGTGCCCCACCTCTCGCTTCTGAGACGTGGGTCGGCGCAACGCCAACAGTCTCCATCGAAGCACCTGACCTCTGCGGTCGATTCACAGCGAGAGTGCTGCGCGATGTCAACATTCACCCTTCCACCGGCATCGTGGCAAGCCGCTTCAAGCTGCTCGAGCAAAAGCAGATTTCCAATGCGGTCGATGCGACCAATTACACGTTGCTCGCCATGGGCCAGCCAACGCACGCCTTCGACCTGGATAAGCTCGAAGGCGGCATCATCGTGCGCCGGGCGCGCAGGGGCGAACGGCTGAAACTGCTCGACGGCACGGAGCGCGTCCTCGATGAGGACGACCTCGTGGTAGCTGATGAGCGCAAGGCACTGGGGCTGGCAGGCGTTATGGGCGGCTGGGATTCGATGATCACGGCTGGGACCAGAAATGTCCTCGTCGAAGCCGCATGGTTTGATCCCGCAACCGTTCGCCGCAGTTCGCGCCGGCACGGCATCCATACCGATGCATCCCACCGTTTCGAGCGCGGCGCGGATTTCAATGCCGCTCCCATTGCAAACCATCTGGTCACAGGTCTCATTCTCGAAGCGGGCGGTCATGTCGAAGGGGAACTGATCGACGTCGTCATCCCCGCGGCTGAGGCTCTCACCGCGAAACGCGCCGCTGTTGCATTGCAGGCCTCCGAAGTCCAGCGCATCCTCGGCAGCACTGAGGACGGAAAGGGCGTTTCGGCTGATATTACGGAAGAAGTCCTGCGCGCCCTGGGCTGTCAACTCGCGGCGACCACACCGGGTTGCTGGCATGTCAACCTCCCCAGCTGGCGGCTCGACCTCGCACGTGAAATCGACCTCATCGAAGAAGTCGCCCGCGTCTACGGATACAACCGCTTTGCGAATACGCTCCCTGTATTTGCAGGTACTGTCATCGAACTCCCGCATGCCTCGCATGAGACCGTCGTACGCGACCTGTTCATCGCCAACGGCTTGAATGAAGCAGTCACGAGTACCTTTTGCTCCGCTGACGATGCCGCTCTTTTCGCGCCGCAACCCGCCACTTCTGTTGCGATGGGAAATCCCCTGAACGCAGAGGCCGGTATGCTCCGCCCGTCGCTCGCCGCAGGCCTGATTCACGCAGCAGAGAATTCCCTCAACAGAAACATCGCGAACATCCGCCTCTTCGAAATGGGAACTGTTTTCTACGGCAGCCCGGAGCGCGTGGACGAGCGGCCTGCGCTTGCCTTCGTCGCCACGGGATCAGTCCCTTCGACTGGCCCCCACCAGCCGCACCGCAGCTTCAATTTCTACGATGCCAAGGGCCTCGCCGAGTCGCTGATTGAGAAATTCCAGCAGCGTGCAGCCTATTTTGACGCTTTGCTGCTGCCCGCGTGGCTGCATCCTGGCCGCGCGGCCCGTTGCGTCGTCGATGGCCTCACCATCGGCTACTTCGGCCAGCTTCATCCGAGCGAAGCACATCGTCGCAAACTGAAACAGGAAGCCCTCGTTGGTGAGTTTTATCTGGATCGCCTCTACAAGCTTCCCCTGCGTCAGCCGCGCGTACTTGAACTTTCTCGCTATCAATCCGTCGCGCGCGATTTTTCCTTCATCCTGCCGGAAGCTGTCCAATGGGAGCAGGTCTCAACTGCGATCCAATCACTTGGTATTGCAGAATTGTTCAGCTGCACTCCGCAGGAACTCCTCCGTCCTCGTGGGAAAAACGCACCCGCTGCCGCCGCCATCGACCACCATCATTACGCGCTGCTGCTCTCCGCAGTCTTCCAGGCCGCGGATCGGACCTTGAAAGAGGAAGAAGTCCAGCACTGGTCCGGACAAATCATTTCCGTGGTTGCGCATCTCGGCGGTAGGCTTAGGACGTGAGCACCGCGGCCAGGATCGAATTGTCTCCCCTCGCACAGGCCGCGCAGCGCGAGGGCATCGGCCCGCTGTGGCAATGCATCGTTTTCCTTCTGTTGCTTGCCGCTTTGTTCACGCGCCGCCCGGACATGTTTCTCCATGCCCAGTTCTACGCCGAAGACGGCAAATACTGGTACGCGGACGCGTACAACCTGGGCTGGGTGACGGCATTGACGGTCCCGGTTGGCGGTTACTTGAATGTCCTCTCCCACCTGGTCGCCGCCTTCACGCTGCTGTTTCCTTTGCGCGACGCCCCGCTGTTGATGAATATCGCTGGCCTCATCATCCAGGTCCTGCCAGTCACGGCGTTGCTCTCAGCGCGCTGCAAGACGTGGGGCCCGCTGCCTTTGCGCGCCCTCATGGCATTCATCTACATAATTGTTCCCAATGCCTGGGAAATTCATGTTGTCATTACCAATGCGCACTGGCACCTCGCAGTACTGGAGCTCTTGCTTGCCTTTGCTGCTCCACCGCGGAGCTGGGTTGGTCGCATCGGCGATGTCCTCCTGTTCACAATTGGCAGCGTCAGCGATCCATTCTGTGTTTTTCTCCTGCCGCTGCTGCTGATTTATTGGTGGAGTCGCCGTGAACGCTGGACCCTGTTGATCTCATCTCTCACCGCCATTGGCGCCGCGATCCAGATGTTCACCATTCTGCATGCCTTCCGGCCGGCGGAGGGGCCGCTTGGCGCAACCCCGGCGCTACTGCTTCGCTTCCTTGCCGGTAATATCGTCATCGACGGTACGGCCGGATTGCACTCAGTGGTCGACCGTATTCCGGGTCTTGTTTTGTTGTTCGTTCTCGCCTTTGCGGGGAGTGTCGTCGCCTACGCCTTTGCAAAAGGCGCTCTCCCCTTGCGGCTTTATATTCTTTTTACGATCGTTTTTTTTGCCACTGCACTGAAAAACCCACTCCTCCATGGTCCGCTACCTCGATGGCAGCTCCTCCTGGATGATTTCGGCTGTCGTTACTGGTATTACCCCAAGCTCGCTCTGCTCTGGTCCGCATCGACGTGTCTCTTCGTTTCGCCGAAGCTCGCGCGCGTCGCGGGTTGCTGCATCCTGCTTCCACTGCTCTTCGGCTCTCCAAGGGAATGGCGCTACCTGGCCCCGCCTCAGCATGACTTCCGCATGTACGCCGATCGCTTTGAGCAGTTGAAGCCAGGCGAACACCTGGTCATTCCGCTCAACCCCTCAGACTGGTCGATGGAGTTGACAAAGCATGCATCGCCGCGCTGAAGAGCGGCCCTCTTGGCGAAGCAGGAACACTCCCGGTTTTCCTTGGTTTTCACAGGCAGAAGCGTGCGATCGCGGGCGATATACTGCACAGAGCAGGGCGTGTCGCGCCCAGAAGTGAGGGCCCATGTCGAGCACAATCGTTGACAGCGAATTGCAGGAGAGCGCAGAACTCCAGGCGGCTGCGTTTCAGGCGCTGGAGCAGCGGGTGCTGCGCGCGATCGAGCTTCTGCGCAACGAGCGCGACCAGCGGACAGCAGCCGAGCACCGGGCACGCTCCGCGGAAGAACATTTTCTTGAGCTGGAGATACGACTCGACGAACAATCCGCGCGCATGGCTGAGCAGGCCTCGCAAAACGAGGACCTGAACGGCCGTATTGCCCAATATGCCGAACAGATCAGGCGGCTTGAAGGCGACCTCTCTCAGCTCAACGGCGAACGCGATCAGGTCCGGCAGCGTGTAGAACGGCTCTTGCAGCAGCTCGACGAAATCAGCGTTTAGAACAGGTCAGCTTGGATCAGAACGAACCCAGGACGGCAGGTGCAGCGGATGCGGAAATGACGCCCGTTACCGTCCACATTTACGATCAGGCGTATCACCTGCGCGGCCAGGACCCCGCGTATATCGAGCGGCTCGCGCTTCTTGTTGATGCAAAGATGCGGGCAGTTGCCGCCGGCGGCACCACGGTGGACTCACTGCGCGTCGCTGTCCTGGCAGCCCTGAACATCGCCGACCAGCTGGCCCGCGTCGAAGCCAGCTATCGCGCATTGAGTGGGACGGTCGCGGAAGCAGAGACTTCGCTGCGCGATCGGACCGCAAACCTTGCCGGCCTGCTCGACACCATCCTCACCGAAGACCGCCGCATCGGCTGAACAGCTTGCTCTCAGCTTTGACGCTCAGCCGCCTTGACCTGACCATCTGCGTCTGTTCCCACTCCTCAAAGATCAAGTGGTCCCGTTATCAATACGGCTGCGCATTCGTCTCAGCTATAGTCCTGGTAGCCGCCGAAAGCTGTATGGCTCACGCATCTCCAGCCTGGTAGGTTCCTCCGTTGATCGAAATCCCGTCTCCACGCCTCGTCCCGCCCTTCACTGAAGAGACCGCCAATATGAAGGTCAAGGCCGCAGAAGCCTTGTGGAACACCCGCGATCCGGCGCGCGTCGCCCTCGCCTACACTGAGGACGCCGAATGGCGCAACCGCGAGGAATTCCTCCATGGCCGCGCCGAAATCACGGCTTTCCTTGAGCGCAAGTGGGCGCGCGAGCTCGACTACGTCCTCCGCAAGACCCTCTGGTGCTTCAACGAAAACCGCATCAGCGTGACCTTCGAATACGAAAGCCATGACGCCGCCGGCCAGTGGTATCGGTCCTATGGAGTAGAGTTGTGGGAATTTGCCCTGGACGGGCGCATGCGCCGGCGGATCGCCAGCATCAATGACGCGAAGATTGCCGAAACCGAGCGCAGGCTGAAGCACTAGACGTGAGACGGTGGATCGCAGGTAGAAAGCAGCTGCGCGGATGCCCTCTACCTGCGCTATACCAATGCAATCCTGGATTGGGAAGGTCTGAGACTAAGTTACAGGGGCTGTACGTCGGCTGCCTGCCAGCCTTTCGGTCCCTTCACTACGTTGAACTGCACGGCCTGGCCTTCCTGCAGACTCTTGAAGCCGCTCGAGCTGATGGCTGAATAGTGTACGAATACGTCTTCGCCATTCTGCCGCGAGATGAATCCGAACCCCTTTGCGTCGTTAAACCACTTCACTGTGCCTTGTTCCATTGTTGCTGTTCCTAAGTTGAATTGCGCTAGAGTAAATCGGAGCTTACCTGTCTCTGTTCGGCCAACACCGCCAAGCCGCCCGATTCAGGCTTCGAACCATGCCTTGACCCGGCCCGGCCTTGCCCATTTCTTTCGAACGCGCCGTCAGTTTACCAAAATTATCAGTCTTTCCCCTATGCTTCCTTGATGGGAGTTCGCACGAAAGTATCATGACGAAGCCATCCCTCAACGCCATGAAAAACGAAGAATTTCTGCAATTGCTCACGCAAAGCCTGCCCCATCTGAACTCGCAATTCCCCGACCTCCCGCCTTGTGAAAGCGATGACCCGGACCCTGCCGCCGCAGAGGTCCTCCAGCAGGTCGCCGAACGCCTCGCCGACAACTACCCGTACTTCCATCCCCTCTACGCCGGCCAGATGCTTAAGCCGCCCCACCCCATTGCCCGCGCCGCATACGCCATGGCCATGGCCATCAATCCGAATAATCATGCGCTCGATGGCGGGCGCGCCAGCTCGCGCATGGAGGTAGAAGCCGTCGCCGCAATCGCCCGCATGTTCGGCTTCGACCCGCATCTCGGGCACCTCACCAGCAGCGGCACCTTCGCCAATCTGGAAGCACTCTGGGTCGCAGGCCAGCTCGCACCCGCCGGCGCTATCCTCGCCTCCGACCAGGCCCACTACACGCACAGCCGCATCTCGTCGGTGCTCAAGCTCCATCTCGAGACCATTGCTTCTGACAACACGGGCTCCATGGACTTGAACGCCCTCGAAGCCCGCCTCATCCAGGCCGAAAGCGGCGACCGCCGGCCTGTCGGCACCGTGGTCGCGACCCTCGGCGCCACAGCCACCGGTTCCGTTGATCCACTCTCCGACATTCTCGAGCTGCGCGAGCGCTACGGCTTCCGCATTCACGTGGACGCGGCCTATGGGGGCTACTTCACCCTGTCATCCACCTTACAAACAAATGACCGCCAGTCTTTTGATGCCATCGCGCTGGCCGATTCCATTGTGATTGACCCGCACAAGCACGGCTTACAGCCCTATGGCTGCGGGTGCATTCTTTTCCGCGACCGCACAGTCGGCCGCTTCTACAAGCATGATTCTCCATATACTTACTTCTCTTCTGCCGAGCTGCATCTGGGTGAGATCAGCCTCGAATGCTCTCGCGCCGGCGCATCGGCGGTTGCCCTCTGGGCGACCCAGCAACTGCTCCCCATGACGCGCGGAGGTACGTTCGCGGACGACCTGGACCGCTGCCGCTCCGCCGCCCTTGCCCTCTATGACGTCCTCCAGCGAGATGCTGACTTCGTCACTGCCTTCCCGCCCGCCCTCGACATTGTCATCTGGGCAGTGAGGGGTTCAGACCCTGCGGAATCCTCCAGCCTTGCCCAGGCTATTTTCGACGAGTGCGCCCGAAATGGCCTCCATTTAGCCCTCGCCGCACTCCCAATCCGCTTCTTTCCACCCGAAACCTGGTCCGGCGCGGCGCCAAACGGCGCGGTTCGGTGCCTCCGCTCAGTCTTGATGAAGCCCGAACATTCCACATGGATTCCCGAGCTCGTTCGTATCCTGAGTGCATCCAAACAGGTAATTCTGAAACGAAATTGAGAATTTCCTCACTCATCTTCAGGCGCAGCCGACAAAAGAGTCAGCGATCAAGATGCGGAAGTCTTCACACCGCTTTCTGAAGAAAGGATAGGGGCGAAGGCGCTCCTGTCACTCTGAAGTCGTAACAAACTGTATAGGCCTTTAGCCCCTGTCTTGGTACACTGAGCGTGCATTTTCCGGGCTATTTCCGGACAGGAGTAGCAATACTCACCAGGCGTCCTTTTTTGCAATTCCTGGTCAAAATCTGTATTTGCCGGGATCGACGACTGCATCAGGAATGCCTACACCCCCTCGGGTATTCGCCAGCAGAAGCGTTTGCAGGTCGCCCCCATAGAGGATAGCGCATGTACTTCTCAGATCAATCGGGCACAGAAGCCCGCAACTTCTCAACGATTCAGGGGCACGCCGCCTACTTTTCCATGGAAATCGCCATCCTGCCGTCCATGCCGACTTACAGTGGCGGCTTGGGCGTGCTTGCCGGGGACACGCTCCGTTCTGCCGCCGACCTTGGCGTTCCCCTCGCGGCCGTCACCCTCGTCCATCGCAAAGGCTATTTCCGCCAGATGCTGGATGCCCAGGGACAGCAGACCGAAACCGAGCAGCCCTGGAACCCTGCGCAAACCTTACATGAGGAAGAGCCGCGGGTTGCTGTCACCATTGAAGGCCGTCCCGTGTTTATCCGCGCCTGGCGCTATGACATGGAAGGCGTGACTGGCCACACGGTCCCGATCTACCTCCTCGACACAGATCTCGAACAGAACGACCCGCGTGACCGTGCCCTCACCGACCATCTGTACGGCGGCGACAACAACTATCGCCTCGCCCAGGAAATTGTCCTCGGTATGGGCGGCGCGCGCATGCTCGAAGCGCTGGCCTATGACGTGAATGTCTACCATATGAATGAGGGCCACGCAGCGCTGCTCACCGTCGCCGTGCTGGAGAAGCAGCTCAACGGCGGCGCCTTTTCGAGCGCCCACGAAAGCGACTTCGACGCCGTCCGCAGCCTGTGTATCTTCACGACGCACACGCCCGTGCCCGCCGGCCACGACCGTTTCTCCATGGAGCAGGCGTATCGCATCCTCGGGCCGGAAGCGCTTCACCTCCTTGAGCGCGTCGGCGGCTGCCATGAAGGGATGCTGAACATGACCTACGTGGCCATGAGCTTCTCCCGCTTCATGAATGGCGTTGCCATGCAGCACATGAAGGTTTCGCGCGAGATGTTCCCCGGCCGCACCATCGAGGGAATCACCAACGGCGTCCACGCCGCTACCTGGGTCGGCCCTGCCTTCCAGGAGCTCTTCGACAAGCAGTTCCCGCACTGGCGGATCGACAATTTCCATCTCCGCTACGCCATCGACATTCCCGTCACTGAGATTGCCTCAGCCCACCTGGCGCAGAAGCGCACGCTTTTCTCTACCGTGAAGGACCGCACCGGGATCGAGCTCGACGAGGGTGTATTCACCATCGGCTTTGCCCGCCGCGTGGCCACCTACAAGCGCGCCGACCTGCTCTTCTCCGATCCCCAACGCCTCGCCCTTATGGCCGAAAAGTTCGGCGGTCTCCAGGTCCTCTACGGCGGCAAGGCCCACCCTCACGACATGCCCGGAAAGCAGCTTATCCGCAATGTCTTCGCGGCTGCCGCGAAACTTACCAGCGCAAGACTGCACATCATCTACCTCGAGAATTACGACTGGGCGCTCGGCAACCTGCTCACCAGCGGTGTCGACCTGTGGCTCAATAATCCCGAGCGTCCACTGGAAGCGTCCGGTACCAGCGGCATGAAAGCTGCGCTCAATGGCGTCCCCAGTCTCAGCATCCTGGACGGCTGGTGGATTGAGGGCTGCACTGAAGGCGTCACCGGCTGGGCCATTGAAGACGGCAGGTCCGCGGAAGAGGAAGCCGGCAACCTTTACCACAAGCTGGAAAGCGCCGTTCTGCCCCTCTTTTACAATCAGCGCAATGACTGGAACAAAATGATGGGGCTCTGCATCGCGCAGAATGGCACATTTTTCAACACCCAGCGAATGCTCCAGCAATATCTCGTCAATGCGTACTACCCCGAGAAGGAAATCCGCTGCTCCGCTGAAGAACTGGAAAAAGTCTTCGCCAGGCAGATCGCCGGACAAGCCTAGGATCAAAAAATCGGCACCAGCCTAAGCACCAGCCTAAGCCTAAGCACCAGCCTAAGTCAGAGAGGTGGCCGCCCGGCCACCTCTCTCGTTCTCAGGGCCGCCTGCGTGTGCTTCTCCGTTTGCGTCCTTTAGACTCGCCCATCCGTCTCGCAAGTGTTGACTCAGTTCTTCGATGCCCCTCTCGGGCATTTCCCTCATAGCTTTATCATTGAAAACAACCGTCCGCAGGCAGCCATTCCAGGAAATCCGGGTTTTTTCGAATAAAACAGCTGCGTTGCGGCATCTCTAGGAGTACCTGAGACTGAGATAACCCCGGGGCCATCGTCGGCATAGTCGACGACATCCCCTAATGCGCCGCTCAAGACGCGCTGCCCAGTGATGCGGCGGCAGGAGAATG
>Ga0116228_10002497_pt1 | contig 15916 bp, 14 predicted proteins | sample S1TSphfallax_2_FD_89694 | JGI IMG/M metagenome (GOLD analysis project Ga0116228, IMG submission 89694) | Host-associated microbial communities from peat moss isolated from Minnesota, USA - S1T2_Fc - Sphagnum fallax MG | ecosystem: Host-associated > Plants > Peat moss > Unclassified | place...
CCCACCCCAACAAACATAACAAACACATCTTTTCTGACAGGAAGAAGAAAAGAGAAAGTTTTTTGGTAGGTTATAGTTGGCCCCTCCCCCCCCCCCCCCCCCCCCCCAACATTGGGGCTAACAACCATGATTAAGTGCCAAATTACAATTTTAATGTAATATGTGCCAAATTTGTAATTTAGCATTAAGTTCAAAATTATGAAAATGTCAAATTAATGTAAAATTGCAATTTTAATGTAATACGTGCCACAATAAACACCACATATTGTACATTGTAATGTATGAAACTACGAAATTTACCTCACATATATAAATATAAATAATCTTAATTATATAGATGTCTAAAGCTTAGATATGGATCATCCCTATCTATCTCCCAACCAGCTTCTTTTTCATTTGAAAAGGTGTACAATAATTTTAAGAAATTGATGTTTGTTTATTTATTATGTTCATGTCTACCTCTTCCAAACCTAATTATTTGACTCCTTTCATCAACCCACCTACATGCAAATTAGCATGAGTCTTTTTGTAATTGAATTTTCATATTTTTCTCTTTACAAGGAACATATATAATTTTTAAATCATCATCAAATTAGAAACTCTCAAAGTTCTTACTATTGTTTAGGCCATTGTGGAACTTGCAATAGAATGCATTTGTCTAATAATTGTGGATCCAATGGTAATGACATCTTTTCAAGGTTCTAGGCAATTCAAGAAACATAACCATTTCATTCCCAATTGAAAACTAAATAACCTGAACAAAGAGTTGAATAAAGCCCAATCACAAGGAAAGCCTACCATAGGCCACACTTTGTGATGAGAAGCAAAAAGTTAGGGGGAGGTATATATGGAAGAAGGGAAGAATGTGGGGAGGATGGGGAAGGGGAAGAATGAAAAAAAAAGGAAAAAATGAAAAGGAGATACCATACTATATTGGCGGCTTTGACATTAATTTCATTATTTCATAAATGTTTAGATTTTCAAATTAAAAAATGTGCAAAGGAAAATATTGAATCTTAAATATAAATAAATAAAATTTATTTTTAATTAATTAATTAATTTGAAAAACATGTGTCAAAGCTACAAAGGTATTATTATATAAAATTTATTGAAGAAACAAAATTTTATTGAACATGAATGTTCAACATAACCTCAAGTTTGACAACATGAATGAAACAATGTTTCATATAAATGCCAACAATAGAATGTGTTAAATGATAAAAAAAACATTGTTTATGGATGAAATTGACCCAAAAATTACCATAAAGATGAAATTATCCATTGATTGATAAAACCACATCAACAAAAACCTATCTCTTGATGAAAATTCAATACATTTAGGGATAAAATCAATCACACAATTGCAATTATTTGTATGTGTGAAAATATTTCCATGAGAGAATTTCAACAACATTGATAAAGTTGAATTTCCATAAGAAATTGACCACAAAGGCAAAACTCACATATGGATGAAATTGATGACACAATGAACCATACCACAAGGATGAATATAAATTCATGAAACCTACCGCATGGATGAATTTAAGCGTTGACAAAAATGATTTCGTCAATGAAAATGACAATATCAATGAAATGAACACATGAATAAAATGATGTTTATGACTAAAATCAACAATATCAATTAAATCAACAACATTGATGAAATTGACCAAATGATGAATTGTAATTTTCATGGATATAAAATAATTGCATTCACATATGTCAATATGGCCATAACATCAATATTGTTTTTTTTTTCCATAACTTGATTTCATTGATGTTATGAAACTTCATAAATATTATCAATTGGATCTATGTCATCAATTTGAAAAGTTTAAACTGGTTTCAACGCAATTTTTCTTCCTTTCATCCATATAGAGGATATAGATGAAAAAGATTATGAACTTACACTAACATGCATGACATGCCATATTGAACATATATCATTCAATTTGAACATGTTTTGACCCTTTCAACCTCATCCGGAAGATCCCATATAAATCCAACTCCAAAAACAAAGAGTGCGACTTGAAGGGATTGCAAGAGCCTTTCATTCATTCTCACACACCTTCCACTTGTTTGGGAGTGTGTTTCACTTCCTTTTGCTCGTGCCATGCCTTGGTCTTTCTTTTGACACTTTTTTTTTTTTTTGTTTTATCTTAGTTTTGGTCATGAGCTTAAGGCTAGGGTAGTAACATTGTGAATTCAAATGAAACAACCATAATTATAAAATAACACCATTTGATCATTTTATAATTCATTGATGAGTTTCCAATGACATAAAAATCACTCAATGTGAACATGTTTTGACCCTTCCAAAATCATTTAAAAAAAATTAACTCGATAAGAGTGCTTTGAAAATAAGAGTCCAACTTGGGGTGTTCAGATTCCCTGCCTTGCCTTCCACATACCTCTTTTAGGGTTGGTATGTGTTTTGCTTCCTTTGGTTCATACCATGCTTTCTTCACCTTGCTCTCAACCTATCTTGCCCTAACCTTGGTCGTGAGCACATGGCTAGGTCCCAACACTGATGCCATCCAACGGATGTGGTAAACATTTTCATGAAAATTCTGTCTTTGACTATATCAATTAATGGCTCCAATAAAATAAGTGAAAATTTGTTAACATCAATTCCATCCTTGCAATAAGAAAACTATATTATTTTAAAATATTATTTTGAATTCAATAATAAGATTTTTTCAAACAAACAAGATTTGTATATTGTGAAAACCATAAACACTTTTACACCATAATGTGCTTTTGAATATTTGTCTTGAATTATAATATTGCACAAATACTCTAGAATCCTTCTTTTTTTTAAACTTTGTGACTTCTTGAAATTGAACAAATCAATGATAACATTATTGACACATAATGACATTTTTGGGTTGTTTAATAGTCTTCAACAACTTTATTTTCCAATAGTTGTCATTTGACAAACCTCATAGTCAATATCTATAGAATTCAAACTATGTTCTCATGTTGTGTTTAATTTTCAAACACAACATCAGGTGACATCAAATAAAGGCTGACAGTGCATCAATACCCTTTTGAAGGTTAAGCTTTTATGGGTTTTGTTTTATTGATTTGTGAAACTTTAAAAAAATTCCCTTGCGTTTGGAATACTTTTATATATGGGTTACATACAATACAAAATTATGTAAATCCAAACTCTCAAGGTGATAACAACTTTAGATTACAATTGGTTGACTAACTTCATGCAATTCTCTTGTGATTTTGGTAAGGCTTTCACAATGTAAACTAAAGCACCATCTTCAATAACAATTGTTTGTTCTATTTCAACCACATATTTCATCACTGGCAAATCTCATAATTGTGAACAACATCAAAAAACATTTGTATACATTTGAAATCCCAAGCCCATCCAATTTTATCACAACCTTGTCCCAAACTCATCCATGTTTTGAAAAAATCATATCAAGTTTCATCATCATTCAACTCAAAATATAACTCCAACTCTAGAATATATGTAATTAACCAATGAGCAGATGCTTTTTTTGGTTGCAGCATATCCATGGCTAATGGTTATTCAATGCTGGTACAAACTAATGATACCACCACATCAAATCACCACTATTGAATACATTCAATATTTACCTTATTCATTTTGGCTGTTTATCCATTCTCAAAATTCTGTATTTAGGGTACAGCCCAGAGTTGGCAAACAAGTCCCAAGGTGTAGGCCAGACTATCACCTCATCCTAGGCCCCTTCAAGAATAATCCCATGGGGCTTGTTCATATCCATAATTCAATCCTGGGCCTTTACCCTACACAAATAACCTTCTAACCTTTATATTAACAGTACCCTGACAAAGAGCACTTAGGGACTGGATGATGAATTTGTCCAGCACTTGTAAACATAGCCTTAGGTGAAATGTTCTTAGATGAACACACTCCATTATCTTTCATCTGCCATTTCCCACTCGAATGGCCTACTTCCTGGAAATGACAACTTCAGCCAAGGCTTGGAACATGGAAACCTACACCAATGGGCTTCAAGGATTCAAAGACAACCTTTCAGCATTGCTCAAACCACCAGTAGGCAATTCAAAACTTACAGCACAGATGACACACCAGCTCTTGAGCAATTTTCAAAAGGTCAAGAAGGGTCTCATTTATGTCATGGTTGACTCCACGCCAGTGATCAGCACCTTTTGTTGCTGCCACTCAATACAAAAAGGTCATACCAACTTTTACTTTGACTGACCAAGAAAATCACAATAGGTGTCTCAATTCTGATCTATGAAGTATGTTATGGATAGTCAAAAATTCCAGACTCCAGCATGTAGCCATGTTGCAATTCCACAAAAACTGGTAGCATAATAAAGACACTTCAGAAATCAAAATTTGCTGGCATTTTCCTTACTTGAGCAGTCTCCGTATCTTCTGCAGAAACTGCACAAATATCATAAGAACTTGCAAAATTATTCTGCTACCAATAACTAGTATTCAAAAATGACAATGTCCTCCTCTTGGTCCAACCCCCCAGACCACTCAGAATAGGCAGAAGATAATGCCAAGTATTAGGCAGGGAAACCAGGTATACCATTCTGATTTAACAGACCGCCTTCAATTACCACCTCTGTCAGTTTTGTACTCCTTTTGCTTGCTGCAATACAGCCATCATTTTTGTTTCAGCCTACAGTAAATGAAAGCAATCAAGCTGCTAGTACAATGCATTGCCACAAAAGGTATGCTGTACAAATGCCCAATACAAATTAAGCTTAAGATTTCTTCACATATTCAAACCCAACTAACTAAAAAAATTTGAAGATATATAATTCCCTGAGATGAACATTATGTGCATCCTGTCAACATTGTACTGTCATAAAGCTAGAAATTCATGTCCACCCCTGTACAGGTGTGTGCCTGTCAAAAGCAGATCTAGGGATCAAGCTGTAAGGTAGAAATCCTTGCAAGGCACCCAATAGCACAACTTACTCACAGATATTTCAGCTAACCTTAGCAGACCCATTTTTGTAGGTTGCCATTGCTGTTTCATATTTTGCCTTCCTCTTTGCAGCCTCTGAGATGTAGGGAGCTTTTTCCTGCATATCAAGCAAAGTCCTTATGATCCACATATGGACAGCAAATTATAAGGATCATCTGACCAAGTTCAGCATCTTTAGATTTACTGGAGAACAGAGATGCTCAGCCAAAAACCGAGTTGTTTGAAACAATCACTCAACACACCATTAGCAAGTGCAAATATATATATTTTAAGGTCACACATAACTGACCTCATCAGACAGCTGTAGCCACTTCTCACCACCTGCCTTAGCACTCTGCATAACAATGGCTCACTGATTTCACACCACGAAGGTAGATCCATTTACAGAGGGACACTAGCAAGCATCAGGGTATCACTCTGAACACATGCAGGACATCTTTTAAGTACCATTAGAAAGGAAGAACAGAAAGAAAGGGACTTAAGGCAGGAGTAGGATGAAACTGGAGCTTACAATAGTCTTGCTTACAATAGTCTTATCTGCATCTACATGAATATTAGCCCAGTATTCTTGAGATCCAAAAAATCCATATTTAGTTGATGTGTGGATATAGTAACTCACCGCAGTTATTCCTTTCACATCAGGGTTCTCCTCCTTAAATGTCTTCCTGAATGTTTCCCTAGATACACCAGATACCAGACAGAGTTCAAATAGTGAGATGGTTGATTCATCAGACTTCAATGCAGAACAATCCTCCAAAGAAATAGTAAACACAGTACCTGCTACTCACATAAGGAAACTTTACACTGTAGTGACAATGCACTCACATGAAAATTAAGTAGGCAGATGGAGGACGCTTGGGCATATCAGAATCTTTAGCAGCCTTTTTCTTATTCAATTTCCCCACTCTGTTCACAAAACAAAATTGTCTGGCAACATGAATCTGGTGGAAAAACCAGAAACAAACAGCAGCACTACCAAACTTTGGATATCTAAGCATGAGAACAAGCATACTTCTCATCCAGTTTTCCTATCCAACCTTCACAGTGGATTTGCAACTCAAAATAGCTTAGCACAAAAAGCTCAAAGATGCAAGTGCAGCCAGGTCTAGGAATATCCCAGCCTGACAGAGCTAAGACAGAAACAAAAAGAGCATACCTATCAGGCTTGGTCATGCTTGCAGCCTCCCCATTCACACTTGCTGTTTACACCGAGGAAAGAACAAGAATTAGGGGAAAAATAGAAAAACTCTTCAGAAGATGGGTACAGCCAAACCAAGTCCAATAACTTTGGCATGCACATATCTGCTATGAAGTGGAATGCCCTTCAAGTATAAGAGATGAACACTAGAAAAAAATGAAGCCAGAACAATCATTTTGTTTGCACTCAAAAGCGGTTTCAAAACTGTTATCTCAAAAGGACAGAAATAGAAATTATCTTTATTGTTGCTAAAAAGGGAAGGCACAGAGGTTCATATTCACAAAGGTGGTTAGTGTATGCACATGCTCTAGCCTTGGTCTGCACCTTCTCCTTGGTGGAGTACGCCTCAGAACCACCCACACCACTGTTGAGCTCCCACTTCCTAATTGATTCACAACTACTATCATTAGAGAAATCATCTAACTGTGAACATCTTTCATGCTGCACACCTGAACAACAGTATTGAGGGAAATGTTAGAATACACTACTTGAGGCTTACTCATTGAAACTTCAAAATGAAGAAAGGAAACAGCATCCAGAGAGCCAAAAATACAAAGGGGCACTTCTCACCAATAGTTGAGGCAGTTCACCCCCTCTCTTTGCAGTGTGTCCTACTCTTTACCTCCATGGCATGTCAAGCATGAATGGAGCAGAACAAAGAGCAGGTCATTGTGTACAAATGAGGCATTGACCTAAGGCTGGAGGGAGTGCAATACCGAATGCTAGCTGTAAGATTGGTGAGATTGAAGGCATCCCGAAATCCAATCCTGATATAGCTTGATTGTGTTTTCAACTCTAGACTTCCCCTTGTGTTGACACCTTTTACCGCAGTCTGAAAATGACACAAAATAATAGCATCAAGAAAAAAAGAAGAGCAGCAAATGCTAAATTTCAAACCCCCAAAATGCAGCCATAACAATACAAACAATAATCATCACAACATCCTAGTGCCCTCTTCATGGTCCAGCTGCAGGTGAGAAAAGCTGTTAACTTGGCACTCTAAAAGCTCAAACACTCGTGGAATGCTCAGACGACATAAAAAGCAAGTCTAATATAATGCAAACACCGAATGCTGGCACAAATATTGCGAATCCATGAACATCCATGTTGACCGACTAAGTCTGTGCTTGAACTACAAAATAGCTTAGCACATAAATCCACACAAAAAACCAAAAGAAAAATGAAAATAGCAGCAAGATTGGAAGGGAAACAAACAAGAAAAGACCAGAGCAAGGTGGGAATGGAAACAAACAAGGAAGCAGCAGTGCAAAGGTTGGAATTGAAACAAACAAGAAAACAGCAGAGAAAGGCTCAAATGGAAACATACAAGAAAACACCAGAGCGAGGTTTGAATGGGAAAAAACAAGAAACCAGCCAAGCGAAGGCCGGAATGGAATGGAAGCAAACAAGGAAACGGCAGAGCGAAGGTTCGAATGGAAAGAAATAAGGAAACAGCAGAAGAGCAAACGTTAGAATGGAAGAAAAAGAGGCAACAGCAGAAGAGCGGAAGGTACGAATGGAGACAAACAAGAAAACAGAAGAGCAAAGATTGGAGTGGAAACAAATAAGGAAACAGCAGAACAAAGTAGTTGATGCAAAGAAAGGTTGTTGAAAATGCGGCCACGTACTTCAGCGCTGGGACGGCAAGCAACACCGTGATGATAAGGTGCTGCTGTCTTATACAGATCGCACAACACTCCTCCCGCTCTCAACATTGTGGCCCTTGGTTCCGCCGCACAACACAAAACGGCGACAAAACTCCTCCACGACGGACGGACTGACGGACGGACGCGGGGCGGAAAGCGGCCACAGCGGCGATGGAGCTCTCAAAGCAGCAGCAGCAGCAGCAGCAAATCTCTACAAAGGACTCAAAAACCACAACCACAAAGGGGAACGACAAATCGCCAAGGACTGGGGGTTATCAAACCAGGTGTCAATCCAGGTGCCAAACTGGATTTTTCTTTTTTGGTAAATCTAAGTCCTAAGTTTTAGGGAGCAAAAATTAGGTATTTTAATTTTTACCCTAATGACACTGTGAGTTATTACTATTATTATTACTATTATTACTATTATTATTATATTATATTATATATAATTAATTCTATTAATTTATCAAAGGTGGTCATCATCCATAAGCCTATTTAGCCAAATTTGGCTATTAACAAAATATGAAAGGGAAAAAAATTTAAACAGCGTTCTATATTTTTGGCTCCCGACTTGTACCATGTGTAGATATATGGCGATTCCTTTGGGGAATTTTTGCGATCTTTTTTTTTAAATCATTCAATTTGCGACATAAAACTTTTGCAACAGCGAGAAATTTTGCGCCAAAAAAAAAATGAATTATATTCATTTATTTATTTACTTATCTATTTATTTATTTTCAATTTTGTGATCTAGCCAAGAAATCCATTTTTACATAACTGATGATTTTCGAATTATTTCAGTTTATTGTTATGAAATTCATTATTTGGAAATACCTGGTAAGTTATTGGAGGCGAAATTTAACTGCTAATTGTATTTTATTTTATTTTATTTTATTTTTGAGGATGGATTTAGGGCAGGTACCTGCTACCTGCCCGAAATGGACAAACGTTTCTCCTGTTGCGTGTTTTACTTGAGAATCAACGGTTCAGATACCTTCGATTGACGGCTAATAACGACTTGCATTTATAACGGTTGCGCGGAGAAGGATTTTACGGCTAGAGAGGCCGATTCCGCATCCTTTCCCGGATTGAGCTTACCCCATACGCGATTACGACGCATAATCGACTGTTTAGGTCCCTTGACCATACCTGGTTATTCTGCAGCATTTTAGGTGTCTTTTGAATGGCAAAATCGGCACTGTTGGCTGATTCTGTCATTTCCTACATATCTATGGTAATTAAGGTGTTTTAAGTTTAAAGAAATATTTACCTACATTTGTATTTAATTATTCATCTTTTTACCAATTCCTATTTTTTCATTTTTATTTTGAATTACTTCATTTTTCTTTTCTTTTTTTAACTTTGTGGTATTATGTGAATTTTAATTTAATTATTTCCAATCTAAATTGCATTGAATCTACTGCAACCTATCTAAATTTTAAATAATGAAATTTTGATTTGAATCATTGAATTTTGATTTGAATCACGCTATGCGAAAAATAATCCATATTGAAACAAAATGTGCAATGGTTTATTTTGTCAATTTCAAACAAGAATTACATAATGAAATTTCAATTAAAACTTGTAATAAAAATAAAAATTGATAAAATTGCGCATCTTTGAATATGTTGTCTCCTATCAAAATGTGACAAGTAAAAACATGTTTGAATTGGAATTTGTTACTCTAATCAAACATGAATTTCAAATAAACTTCTACCATGTTTTAATTATTCACCTTAGATGGGTATTTCAACCATTCAACCATTTTTGCCACTTGCTTTCATTCATATTATAAGTTGAGATTTATTGCCTCTCTTTCAAAAGTTGCCATTGTTGAGGTTCCCCAAGTAGTTACTAGTGTTGAGTGATTCTCTATTTTTTCTCAAAATCATTGGGTCCTAGTATTAGAATGTTTTTGAAAAACTCAACCTGGTTCTTATTTAAAATTTTATTTTCATCTTTTAAAAATTCAAAGAAAGTTTCAAAATTTGCAAAAAATAATTTTACTCGGGTTTCAAAGTGTTAGTTTTCACACATTTTATACCAATTGGTTGTCAAAGCCGATTTTCACATACAAGTTGTTATAAATTTTATTGTTTCAATCTTTAATTTTTAATGTTGCAAGAGGAACAATAACATCAAGCAAACAAAAAACAATATGAGGAACAACAACATCGAATAAGCAAAAAGTAGGAAAAAAAGTAACAAAAAGAGGAACCACAACATCGAGTGAGCAAACAACAAGTAAGCAATAGCAAGAAAAGTAACAATGTCGAACAAGGAGTAGCAAAAGGAGTAGCAACATCAAGCAAATAGTAGTAAAAGAAATGGCAATGTCAAAGAAGCAAGGAGTAATGAGAAAAACAACAACGTAGAGCAAGTGAAGAATAATAGCATCAAAAAAAGAGCAACAAGAGGAGTAGCAATGTCGAGCAAGCAATGAGTAACAAGAAGAGTAGTAGCATTGAACAAGGAATAGCAAAGGGAACAATAATGTTGAACAAGAAAAAACAAAAGGAATAACAACACCAAGCAAGGAGCACCAAGCAAAAAACGTTAAGCAAAAAAATCAAGCAATAAGTATTAATTACTAACAAGCCAACTAATCAAAATAATTAATTTAAGCAACAAACAAAAAACAAAGAAGAAAGCAAAAAATTCACACAATGAAAAAATAAAATTCAAACACTTGTTTTATATGAACCAACAAGCAACGTTGTTTATTGGCTAAACCCTAAACCTAATTAAATCTTAAACTAACTATTAACTATTGACTAAACACTAAACATTAAACCTTATTGACTAATGATTACTTAATTAATTATAAACCCTAACCCTAATTCTTTTTAATACCCTATCAAGGTTTCAATAAAATATAAATATACATTTGATTGAAGTTCCAAAGGCTCGGTTTTCACATTACATAAAACCTTGCAACTAAGTTTCATAAAATGCATCAATCAATGTGATACCCTAAGGTTTCAAACTAAAAATTGGTTTGAAACCATGTCGAATTCTCATGTTTTTCTAATATTTGCCAACACTAATAATTACCACCATGGGTACTTATGTGAAATAAATATTTTTGACCATTTTATTAAGGTTTATCTAGGAAATTCCATGGCTACCTTTATGAACAACTACCATCTCTTCATCAAATTCCCTAACATCATTTTTTATTTTTTATTTTTTATTACCATATGTGACAATTGTTCTTGAAAGTAGCCTTCTAGTAAATCTTCCCTAAAAAAACACCTATGCCCTCCTACTATCTTATTCCTCTATTTTCTCTCGATGAATGAAACACAAATCTCATTTACCTCGCTTGAATTTCTTGCTTGGGACCTTCATTCCCTCCATTGAGAATGGTGCCAATAAGCAATATTTATCTCATGGTTTTCCAAGGGTTCTTCCATTTTGACCTCAGGGTAGGTGGCACCCATTGTTACCTTCATTGTGGGCTTCACATCCTTTTCCATCATGTCAATTTCCACCCTCCAATTCCTTTTCCAAAATCTAATCTAATTATTCTTTATATCATTTTGTCATTACATGGTTCATGGTTTTACTACAAAGGTTAATCTTGGCAAAAATGAGTTCTCCGCCCCCACCCCCCCCAACTAACCAATTGTGTTTATTATCCTTTCCTTGCCCTACAATGGTACAAATGCAAGATTTGTTTTTAAGTTAGGTTGAAATTTATAGTCTCATGTTGGGTTAAAATGTTAAAACCTAAGGTCTTTTGCTACCTTTCTTGAACAAATTATCATTATACTCTTGCATTCCAAATATTGAAAGATTCAATACCTTCCTTTCTCAACATCCTATTACCTTTCACAATGTAGTTTTTTCAAGGACATTAACCACTACTAAAAACAATGAAAATTTATCTTGAACTTTTGACCATCATCTACGATATTTTCATGAACCAAAATTTCATTTTCTCTTTATTTTTTTGAAATTTCACATCAACGCCTTAACTCTCCAATTTTTTAAAAATCAAACACAAATAAAACTCCTCAAACAAAGTTTTGGAATAAAATCCACAATATATGTGCCAAATGTATAACAATAGACTTAACAATTTTACTGCTAGCAAAATAATGGGCTATTGGGTTAAAAAGTAAACTATTCACAAAGTAAACACAAATTAAAAACAAAAATTCCTTTGGAAAAGTAATCATGCCTTTAATGCATAATCAACAAAAAAAAATCCATAATAAAGAAAAATAGGGGAGGGATTGGAAAGTAATTACTTTTTAATCCTTTGAAAGTACCTCTTCTAACCATATTTACCATTATAACATATTTATCCATTTCATTGTAGATGTCGCCTTCCATAAAGTTGCTTGCAAATCATCACAAACCCACTTGCATTGCTTTTTCTTTCCTCATATAAAATTTCTCTTTTCCATTCCCCCATAACTTTTTCATATAAGAATGATGTGAATTCATCATAATTTTTTTCTGTAAACCACACAAGGTCCACACTCCACTCACAAAAATAAACCCCCTCATTTTAATCCTTTCAAAAATCCCTCCTAATTGAATGGTAGACAAATACCAATCACCCGTTCACATGGGCTAACTAACTTATGGCCTCATCCTCAAGATAAATTAGAAGATGATAAGTATATCTACTACTAGTAATTACCTAATTATTAAGAGGCCCATAGGACTAGCTAGTCTAGGTTGTTTGGAAGGCCTACCAATGGTAAACATATGTTTGGTGAACCTACCAATTCATAGAATTCATGAATCATGAATCTTAGAAAATTTCTCGATGGAATGTTAATGTAAATTTGTTAAAAGTTTGTCCCTATTAATCAGAACATCACATCTTATGTCCACATATTTTCATATTGTTGATGCACCCACAAATTAAAACAATCATCATATGCCATATTTCAATTTCCATTCAATTTTAATCCTTAGGTTGTTCTTTCTTTTTCACCACAATCTAGAAGGTATCTTTTTATGGTCAATGTAACCCCTCACAAGAGTGGTTGAACTTAAGCCTTGATGTGGGTTCATTGACAAAGAAAGGTATCAAAATGGAATTTGTCAAAGTAATGGATATCAACATCCAAATGAGGAAAACGTTGCCTTCAAAATTGGGATCCATTACCAAAATATGAAAATGGGATTTATCTATTTACAAAAATAATGATAGGTTTTTAAAAACTTTGGAACAATATGCTTTTAGAATGAAGTGCTTAAACAATTTGAATAAAATTCATAGAACAAACTACACCCATGAGTTGCAAAACATTACATACCAAAGCTTTGAAAGGGATTGTGTAAAAGTTGGAATTTTTTGGGCAAATTCCATGAAGTTTATGTGTCTCCTTTGTTTTTCAAACTTTGAAAATAATCTCTAGAAACCAAATTCATTGGAACCTTAAATTGAACACTTGAATTATTACACTTGAAACTAGGTCTCTATGCTTTGGGGGTGAAGGGGGATCTAAGATTTGAATGATATCTTTTACCCAATATGGTCAATTCATAATTAACTTACTAATATTAATTTGAAAGTGAGGGCCCATTGTCTTCTAGATTCCAAGCTATCACCAAGTTAATGGAAGTGCCATATGTTCGGGGTAATTGGTTATAATTGAATTCATGCAATCATATTTCAATGTTAGTTCCCACAAAATAGCGAAACCTTATGGATAAAATTCCAAAAATTAACATCATATTTCCCATGTTACGAATTTTAAATGCAATGTTTGAATTAATAATATTGAATAATGTTGGGTAATTATCAAATTTTAATGACAACCATCAGATTCAATTTTCATAAAGGATTTGAAAAACTTGTTTGGTTATCTTTTTAAAAAATTTAAAACTTTTTGAAGATTGAGGCATGGTATCAATTTTTTAAAATTGTAAATTGATCTTCAAAATGCCAATAATCCATAAATTTGAAAACAATTGATGAGTTTAGTGATGTTCACAAAAATATTATGAATTTTTAAAATCACAAAAATCATTCTCAAAACAAAATTTCAATGAACCAATAAAATGGCAACAATTAATTTTTTTATATTGTCATTGTTCAACAATTTCATTCCTCTAAAAAAAACACCTTCAAATTCTTCTAATGTGTCTTCTAGATTTGCCTCCATATCAATGAACTTTTATAAACTATATAGAAATTTGCAACCTAACCAAAGGTCATTAGGCTAGTTTTTTTTCACAAACATCAAATTAATTTTATTTTATTTTGTAAATGTCTCTTAAGTTTAATAAATATTTTGGTTAAGAGTGATTGCAAAATACTATCTATTGGTAGTTTTTACAAATTTGTATGTGTAAATTACTACAAAAATAAATTTAAAATGAAAATATAATAAATTTAAATTGGGAAATAATTTCAAGCATAACATATACATCATAATTCTAGAAGATGGAATATTTTCAATTTATTTTTCTTAGTATTTCATGGATATTGTTACACAAAACATTTTGTCCATTATTGCATTTCCTTATTTCACACGTAAAATCATTGCATTACACAAATAATTTTGGCCAAAAATTTATCCCATTAATAGATAGCTTCAATGCGCATATTTTGCTAGGTGTATTGGCCTCAATAAAATCCTAAGCAACTCATTAAAGTGTTTGAATTTTGATTGAATCTCTTGAAATTTTTTAATACATTTTTTTTGAGGATATGAAAATGACCTAATTACCTTATATGTGTTCATGTTGATGTATATTAGTGCATGGTGAAGTTTTTGGGTGAAACAAATAACTAGAATTAGTGGATGGAAGCATTACAACCAATAAACCCACATGTACCTAATTTTTGCAATTCCTACCTCTTGAATATTAATATAAGACTTTTGGGACTCAATAACCAATGGCATGTGTGTTTTTTTTTGAATTCTAACTATGTCCTTCCCCACTGCATGATTATCTAATAGATGTGATATAATGGCATAAGTATAATCCAATTAAATGCCTCTATGGGGAGGAAAACAACAAATGCAACATGTGGGTTGAAGTTGTTCAATGCAAGCAACATGTTGATAGATCACATCCAAGTCATCCAATTATGAGAATATGTCTTAATGGTTGGATTTGATAATGCTAAATCTAGACCATTGATGAAGGTTTAAATAGTTATAATGCAAATGACAATATGGTATAGATGACATCTAAGTCGTCCATCAATTAAATCACATTGTGATAGTTAATTTTTAAAGTTAATCTAGTCCATTTACAATTTAATGTGATTACCTTTTTGAACTTTTTCAAACTCTCATCACTTTGCACATGGAACTCCATAAAAAAATATGTTAAACTCAAGAAAATGCCATTCTAGGTTCTCATTGAGCAATGCATTTGAGGAGCAAGATGGACTTGCACATAGATGAAAGATGCAACAAGTGATATATCCTTATCTTGATTTGTGTTTGTGAATTCGAAAATTGTTATTATGCATGGTGAGGGCTTGAAGTGTGTAATCACTTCTTTGACCCACTATAATAATGGATATACTTGGGTCATGTTTTGATGATGGGTCCGAGTCCTCGTTTTATTTGTTTAAGAGGTTATATGTCAATGCAATTTTGAATAATTGTTCAACAATTCTATACAACATCCGTGAATTATGAATGTAACATTGTGCATTCTTGAAATCTAGGATTCCTAATTCAAGGATCGAACATTGTGTTTGCACAAAATATGTTGGTAATCACTAGAAGAAAACTGTGTATTTTTTACTAGTGCTTGTAACTAAATTTTAGTCGCAAGAAACATTTTGCAACTCAAATCCCTGTAGTCACCTAAGACAAGTCGCATGTGATAAATTAGTCGCAAACGACAAAAGGTATTGTATGAAAAAAAAGTCAACAAATACATTTCATCCTTTAACTACATTGTATACGTATTGTCACATGCAACTAATATGCAATTATTTTGGTAACAATTAAGGGCAAATGATGTGTTGCCACGTGTTTTAATACTTGATTATTTAAAATATTATTAATATTATTTTGAAATAATCTAGGACGTTCAATTTTAATACTTGGATGATCTTATATTATGACATGTGGCCCAATGTAAGTATGCCACGTGGCATTAAGAAA
>Ga0116228_10002498_pt1 | contig 15909 bp, 7 predicted proteins | sample S1TSphfallax_2_FD_89694 | JGI IMG/M metagenome (GOLD analysis project Ga0116228, IMG submission 89694) | Host-associated microbial communities from peat moss isolated from Minnesota, USA - S1T2_Fc - Sphagnum fallax MG | ecosystem: Host-associated > Plants > Peat moss > Unclassified | place: USA...
CTTCTTCTTCTTCTTCACCCATTGAGCTAAAACCTAATTGTGCGCAAATTGTTGCTCAAGTTCCAGCAAGCAATTCAAGCCATAGACATGAGTTGCAATGGAGTCAAGAGTGTGCATTGAGTTCCAACAATAGATTCTTGAACCCATTGGCAAGCACATCAGAGTTCAAAGGTTGCACCGGAATGGACAAAAATTTCTTGTTGAAAGGGCAAGAGATTCAAACATGTCAAGCTGCTGGGGAAATGACATTCAAGCTGCCTCAGGGCCTTGAAGAAGAACATAGTAATCTTGGATCCATGACCAATATTCTTCCCAGGTCGAATTTCCAAGGCAAGTATCAATGTTTGGATCGCACTGCCAGGATCAGACATCATCATCAGGTGGCAAGCGGTGAAGCAGCAGGAGATCAAAAGATTTGGCCCGGAATTGCAGCTAGTAGCAGCAGTGAACATCGAGGAGCTGCAGGACTGCATGGATCCGATGCTGCAATGCGGAAATTTCTTTGGCCCTCGGCTGTCATAAGCAGCGCTGCTCGTCCTGCAGGTCCTGAGGCAGTGTGTGAGAGAGGGAATCATGACCGGAGCTGCTGCAATTTGAGGACTAGCTCAAGTCGATCACTGCCTTCTTCACCCATATTACCAGATTCAAGATCGTGTCATCAGAGCTGCAGCAATGTTGTCGAGTATCCTAACATTCTGTCCAGCAATAATATGGCCAGGAGCTGCAGTAGTACGACAGAACCTGCAGCACAATCCATGCATCGCCTCTCGCACAATCGATCAAAGGCCAACAAGTTTTTCGAACGAGATGGGCTCAACTGTCGTTATCTATTGAGCACTGATCGGTCTATGCAGGAGTTGCTCCAGCTGGAGAATGGTAGGGGCTACATCGATGAGCATCAGCAGCTAGGCCTTCTTCGCGGCTTCGATGACAACTACTCATTGCAGCAGCACACTCATCCTCCTCCTCGACCTCGACCAGCTAGAAGAATGAACACAAGTTTGTCAATCACGGAAAAATTGGTCACTATGAAATTGTCAGCTGCATTAACAGTCGAAGGTTCTGCAGCAGCTGATCAAGGACATGATGCAGCAAAGAATGGTAGCAGCTGCATCATCGCTGATCATGATCGTGAAGCTGCCGCAGAATTATTCAAGCCCGAATTGCAACGTAGTCATAGATTCTATGCAGCAGGAGCAAACACTGTAGGTCAAGAACGGCTAGTACTTCTTAGTTCGAGGTTTGACAAGATCAGTTGTAATGAAGAGTACTGCAGGAATCACGAGGTGGTCGATGATGCAGAGACGGAAGAAGCTGCTTCATGTGTCCATATCGACTTGGTGGCTCCTTCAGCAGCCAAGTTTCTGGTGGAGACTCTAGCTGTGGATGACGACGAGGAAGAAGACTTATCAAGTCCAGAACAATCGGCGAGGAGGATTTCAGCTGCAGTTCCGTTCAAGTGGGAGGAATCTCCTGGCAAACCCAAATCTCAAGATCAGAGCAGTAGTAGAGTATTGCAGGGAATGCACAACGCGATCTTGCAGCCTAGCTTGCTGCAATTACCTCCAGGTCGCTTATTAGGAGCTGCTGCTGCTGCTGCTAGCTTGCATTCCGCAACGCATGACTGGAAGAGGACGACGACACTGCATGGATCCTCTCATTTGATCAGCTCCTCTTCGTTGCAATCAAATACTCGTGGAACTACTGTAGCTTCTGCAGCAAAGTTGCAGCTGCCTCTGAAAGTGCGAAGCTCCAGCAGCTTCTCTGCAGCTGCTGCAGGTCCACAGCTGTTGGAGTCCCCATTTAAGAAGTCCAGCTTTGATGATCATGCAGCACCTGAAAACAAGCAGTTTCAAGGATCAGCGATTGCTTGTTCTCATCATGGGCTTGAATATCATACAGATCTAGTTCATCCCGCCACTGCAAGCTCCAAAAGCTTGTCCTCAAATGCAGGAGATGATCAAAATGCTGCACCTTTCATAACTAGCGGAGATCAGCTTCTTCCATTCTACGACCGCATAGCAAACGTGGAGTTGTTGAACTCTGATCCAGGCTCATGTGGTGCAAACGCCATACAAGCTGCTGCTGCTGTTGCAGTTTCTTCAAAGAGGACAAGCAATTCTTCTTCCAAGAGCTTGAAGAAGCTTCATCCCACCAAACTTGACAAATCACAGATTGCTGTTGTGAGTACTTACCATCTTCTCCTTTGCTGCCTGCAACACCCCAACTGTGGGTTTCTTCCTCTTCTTCTTCTTCTCTTATACTTATGACTTGGCTTGATTGTATACCTCTCCCATGACATTATCCTCTCTGCTGCAAATTTTACAATTGAACTGCATTCCTTCTAATTCCCATCATCCTTGCATCATTGTTTTTTCAATACATTTCAATGAATTTCTCTTTTCAATTCCTGAATCCCAATGTTCATGATGATCAAGCCCATTCTTGATGGTGGTAAAGAATTGGAGGAAGTTCAGCTACAAGACCAATTAAATTTTGGATTGTGTTGCTGGAAAACATGTGTTTTGATTTTCTTGTTTCAAAGTCTCAAACATATCAACTGACGCACAATAATTAATTTCTAAGCTCTTGAACTTCAACAAAGTGGCCAGTTTTTTAATTTTATTTTCGGGTTTTTGGAATGGCACTGCAGTGATTCACAAGATTTACACAAGAAGTTCATGATGTATGTATGCAGGAGGCAATGTGCAAGTCCTTCAAGCATGTATTATCAAGGTGTATAGTCCGCTGTTGCAATCAAACGAGCTGCTTGATTTCACATCATGACCATTATAATTCCATCTCTCTCTATGGGACTTGAAATCTCACCAGGTGCCTGACTTCTGCTGCCTCCAGATTGAAAAAACCGTGAGCTTGGTTTTTTGAATCCATTGTATTGCTAATATTAATGTCATCTACTGTAACATGCTTTTGGTGGGCCAAGAGGTCCATGTAGAGTTTTTCATTTGTGTTTCTCACTATGCTCCTTTATATTGATGACTTGTATAACACACTTAAAGGGGATTTAAGAATCAGAAACTGAAACAACATTCACTAACACATACTTTCCGCCTTCCATGTTGCAGCCAAGTTGAAGGCATTTAGCAGGGTTCAAAAGGTTGATATGCTTGATCAATAGAATGAGAAACTACATCAATGAACATTGGAATTGGATACCTCTCAAGGCAAGGAGACTGGCTTCATACTCGTGTTATGCAGTGTTCCATGACCCCAAGGAGGTTACATCCAAATGTTTCCAGACAACACAAAAAAAATTTAGGGTTCAAATTATTGGCAAAAAGGAGAGGTAAACTTTCATAAAATATATCTAGAATATTTTATTATATTTTATTATTTCACATGCTTCATAAAATATACAAAGAGTAACCTCCCCAAGTCATCACCAATTTATCAAAAGGAAAAATATTATAGATCATTGCATGCCTTGGATTTTTATGTGTCTGAATAGAGAACATTTCATGTGACAATCACATCAAGACAACAACTTTCTGCTGCTCATAAGTTGTTTTGCAAATTTCTTTTCATCTGTCAATTGCCTCTCTTCAAAGAACTTGCAAAACTCAGCTCTCATCACACAAACTTACCACATTGCAAAAATAGACTTTGCTTTACATTGAGGTAATATTTTCATTTTAATTCCTAGGGCTTCTGCAGTAAATTTCACATGGTCCAAAAGTCATGCATCCAAATCATTTTCCACTTCAGAAATCTATCTAACCTTTAGATCATGTCATGGAAATACTGTAGGTCAATTTCTGGCTTTCTCAAGATGTCAAATCCTTCCTACTATACTCATTCTAGTTTATCATGTTTCAAAAATGGGTTTCACTAACAGTACCATATTCCAGATGACATCAAGTGTGCTTTCCATTTTAGATCCCAAGATGATCAATTCATGTTAGTTCTTGTTGTTGTTCAAATCATCAGTAATTGTTGGATTGAGCTATTTAGTTTTTGCTTGTCAAAATGTCAAAGTTGTAAGAGCATCTCCAGCGGTGCTCAGTATGCGACCCTGCAAAAATATTTTTCACATCCAAGTTTAGTTATGTACGCTTTTGCAACCTCACCCATAGAACTGCAACTGGGACAGTAAATAGGTGGGGGACTACTAATAGCAAACCACCTGGGCCAATCATTATGATGCAGTAGTTAGATCATGTTTATTACAATCTTTTCTGCAGGTGCACAGTGCTGCTGCGCCTTTTACCAGCCACAGCAACCTGTGTAATTATGCTGAGCCAAAACCATTTTCCTAAGCCAAACTGGCAAGCATTGGATTTTCTTCATCCAATTTTATTGTGCAGGATCACATACTGAGCACCACTGGAGATGCTCTAAAGCTGATAGACCTTGATTCGGCATCACAATGCAACAAATAACATTGGTCATCAAAATGAAATTCAAATGATGATGGAACAACAACTGCACATAGTAGTACCCCATTACACTTGACCTAAATAGAATCACTTACATGTGAAAACTAACATGGGCAAAATCACAAAGAAGCCACAAGCGAATCCAGTATTTTTCAATTAAGCATAGCTAAACAAGACATGCTTGCAACATGTTAGAAACTTCCAAGGCCCATGATCTAACATTTTGAAAGGTTGAACAACACCCATTTTTCCACCATAGTTGACATTGTTGTTGGATGCCTACTCAATAAGTTGCCTACCTATCCTCATTTGCCAAGACTGCTTTACCAGGAATATTCTTGTGTGCACTTGTGCAAGAGCAAAATTGGGCTAAAACAATTCATGTTCTTGTGTTGCCCAATTTTGGATCACAAGTTCAATCTCATATTCTTTGCAAGGACACCTTTTGCACCACCAAAGAACCTACTTCACCAACCATGCATTGACATGCTCAATCTCAGAGACCTGGTGTGTGTGTATAGAATTGGTAGCAATGAAATTGTGCTAGATCTGGCAGCATTTTGGACCTACCATTGGGTTCAAAATGTTGAATGCTCACATGGTGAAATGCAAAGGAACTGGGTTCGGTATCTCATCTATAGTCAACCTCCACTAGAGTCTTCACCCTAATGGTGTAAGCGTAAGGAGTTCCTATTTGCTCTTTAGTGTATGACTCTCTACATACACAAGCCCTCAAGTAGTGGATGCAGATAAACCTTGAATTTTACTTATTTGAATTGAAGTTATGGGTTCCCTTAATAGTACAGTTTGCACTTTGTATGTGCATACATAGCACCTTTGCTACAACTTGCAATAGTGGATTTAAAGGCAAATGTGTGGGACAAAGGTAATCATGAGTCCTCTCATTAATCCTCTCAAATACAAATTACCGCAGTTAGCAATTACGTACTACACAAGTCTTCAAACCCCATGTATGAACCTGCTTGCCATTCTTCATATACTTTAAGCATTCCTTGTAAGCCTGCAAATCCCAATAAACCCATAAGATATGTAAGTGTTATCAACAAACTTTCTTAAAATCCTGCAGACATAAAGAGCAGGAATAGGAATCAGTTACTGACCACAAGGAGCCACAGGACATTCTGTAGATGCAGCAGTTTAATGTATATGATACTCTCCAGCAGTGTCAAATATAGAAGTCACATGATCTGTGAAGATTGGCCAGTAGCTCATGTAAAAGATTGTAGCTCACCTAGAACGACAGCACTGAAGGCAATGCATGTGGCAAGCATGAAGATGATGATAGAGGTTTTCCCAGATGCAAGAACCACTCGACGCACCATTGATTGACCCCAGAGAGCTCCAACAGCTGCCAATGTTGTAAGGAATATAGCTGCAATGCACATGGTGAAATCTTGTCAATATATTTCTCCTCAGAACCTTGCAACAACGGACAGGTTTTATCATAGAAGGCCAAAAGTTATGGCTCATAGAGCTTGCAACTAAGCCAGGATGGGTGAACCAAATCCTCAACTGAACCCTAAAGTTGAGAACTTCAAGTTTCCTGATGTGCTATCAACATCTTTGGAGAGTGCCTTCTCGTTATTGAAGTTTAATTTCCACACACCCTAGTTTAGTCCCCAAGAGCTGTTCCCCCAGCCTCCAGAATTTTCTGTGAAGTTTGTAAGGAGTTTCTTACCCAACACACTCTGTTAGCCTTGGAAACCTCCAAGTTTCCAAGATTCTGATTACTCTGAAAACTCTGATGAACATAGATACAGAAAAGAGAAATAAACACTGAGAATTTGACACACTAGAGTTGATGGGTACATAAGTGTCCTTATAAACAATCAGGGCTCTTGCTTTTTAACAACCAAACTGCTTGTCCTGAATGATAATGAAACTTCTATTACATAGAATGAAACCTTGAAAAAGGAACATCAAAGCACTCACTAGGTTAACTTGATATCAAGCTGTTAGTTCAACAAGAGTTGCAAATCCACTTACTCTCACTCAGCCTTTCATTTTTCTGCCCGGAAAGATGTAATAGTTGTTACAAATAAGGCCAGCCAGAAAGCCCTGCACTTACTTAGTTCCTTCTGTATAAAATAAGACCAGCTATTGCAACAAAGAGTGCATCATTAAATTACATGAAATTGTCTAAACTGCTGTGATAGGACATGTTCTTGACGAAAGTGTAATTTAATGTCTAAACTGCTGTGATAGGACATGTTCTTGACAAAACCCACTTTCTAACGGATTTGTTAAAGAGAAGGAGAAATGAAGCATCACAAATGTTGAGAAGTACATACCATGATCCCTGGGAAGACGACCCAAGAGGGAATATTCCACGACTGACATGGATGCAGAGAACAGCATTACAAATGTTGCAGTGGCAGCTGATACCTGTGTGTTTTACACCCCACACATTAAGAGTGGTTGCAAGAGCTACATGAGTCATACGGGTATATTCTGACTTTGTGTTGTTCACATTCTACAGATCCAGCTTTTGGAGAGAGATGCAAATCATAGACAAAGCTCCAACCTTAGTCCACATAGCCCTGTCCAAGAAACATACAGATGGTTTACCTGAGGGGGTAGGCCAAGCTCCAAGAGGAAGGGCCCTATGATAGTTCCTCCACCAATTCCAAGAAGGCCCCCCATTGTCCCAGCCGTAACTGCTGATCCTGCATATATAGCCAGCTTGTTGACTCCCCAATTTAAATCTGTCAATGTGTAGTCAAGTTGTGCCTCATGGTGTGTATTTGATGCGATTTGACTTTTTCTGTACAACCACCATGCTTGGAAACCTGTCACCCCCAGTGCAACTGGAATCTGCACTCCGCATATCAAGTATTAGTGTCTGTTTGTCTTATGATGTCCACTGAAGTCAAATTTGAAGAACAACTTGGACAGCAACAATTTTGAAACCATCCCTTGATCTAGAGTTTCCATACTGCTAGTTATAAATACAAGAATTATGTTCTGCCTTGAATTCTAGAATTTTGACAGATGCAAGTCTGTTGATTCCCCCAATTAACACCTTATCTTCAAACAAGTAGGTCAATTATATTTTCTCTGATGTTGAAAAACATGAGGGATGAACCTCAGTGCAACTGCCTTTTCATAAGAGAGTGTAAACCACAATGCATTACAAGACTTCATAGCATTCAAGAAAGACAAGACTTTTAGACTTCACAGACATCATTTTATCCTTTAAACAGAATCTGTTCTGCAGGTTATAACATGTTGAGACTAAAGAGCAAAACACACCTGTGCACCATTGACCACCCAGTACCAAATACTGCAAGTAGCTGCCTGATTCTGCAAGACAATTTCAGCACACAAGTAATGTTACCAAAGTGATAGTTAAGTACCTCAAAGTCAATTGCAACTGTTCAGTATGGCATCCATGACCATGCTTTACAACTATGCCTGACCACCAACAGGAAGACCCCTGTTCTGATTGCAACATATTACTTTCAGCACTTCTAAAGCAAATGATGACATGAGAGGCTGCAAATAACTTGCCTTAAGAAGCTGCAGGGCTAAGAACACAAGCCACACAACAAATAGCAGTCCCATGGATTTCCATTGAACATTTTGTTGCAGCGTTCGTGGCTCCTGCACAGGATGCTCACAACTCTCAATTACATCTCACAGTATATTTCCTTCAAGATTCAAAGAGCTTGCTTTTCTGCATAACATTGTGAGTCTCATTCTAATGCTCAACACTGGAATAGAGAACCTCAAATGGATGCAGGATAATTGAATCAAATTGGATTTGAATGGACTTGACACTCACAATTGGCTCATACGCTGGCTCACAAATAGGTTGGCAATCTTCTGCAGGAAGAGCAATGTATTCAACCTCCTCTTGGACCAGATCTACAAAACATTTCCAAGCCAGGAAACCAATACAATCTGAATTCTCTTATGACATTTAGATCAACCTCACTCTCAGAAAGTGTTTATGAGGTTTGTTGCCAAAAAGTTCCTACAACATAAGAACAGCAAAAAGATCAAACTAACAGTAGGCCTCATACATCTGAGTCTTAGTACCTACAAAGTACCACAATTGAAACAGAAAGATATACCTTTTTCACAACCTGTAGAGGTGATAGGCAAGGAAGGATCCTCCACCTGCAATTTGACCAAAAGAAGAAGACTTTACCACCTTGCAAGTCCAGACTCCAAAAGACAATGATGATTTCCAGTGCATATGACAGCAGCCTATATGACAGACAGAATTGGAAGATGCCTACACTGCATGCTTGACCAGGAACTTTGAAGCTCTCTCCTAGCATCAGATCCTGCTCTGCCTCATCCATTTATTCTATTCCTGACCAAACCTCTGTAGGAATTCCTGATTTGCAACTTGCAAGTGAGCAATAAATTTGATGCATCAAAACCCTATATCATCTCACAAACATTATGAAACATACAGCTCAAAACAAACACAGGGAAATTACACATTAAATTAAACACTAACCTTTGCAGATTGACACTCTGCATTCCACGTACAGATTGCCTTTCGAAATGCACTGCCCACAATACCTGCATTCACGCAGTTGTTCATAAGACCCAGTTTCATCAGGCAGGGAAAGTCTAGTTCAAAGCACATAGAGTATCATCTGCAGAGGAGGAATTCAATTAGGGTTTTAGTGTGAGTACTTGTAAACAGCAGTATCAGAAGAAGAGTGACCATCCAATCTGCAAACATGATGTTGAATGTAACTCCAATGCTGATGCCCAATAGAAGCATGGGCTGGAATAGCAATGCAATGTCATAATCTATGACTGGTTCATTCCTGGTTGGGTGACACTGCTTCAGGTTGTATACTACTGCAGCAAATGCAGCTCCCATGATCATTGCTGCAATCATGACATCCAGAGCACACATTATTCTCAGTAAATTTAACCACATAACACAACTCTGCACCAATTCAATGTGAAACACTGCAGTTCTTGAAAAAATCATCAATTCCAGACATCTTCCTCACATTTTGAGAGTGCAGTTGTTGTCTTGGAATCGAAGCCAATCACCAAGCTCAGAATTGGGAGGTAAAATCCTCCACCGCCAACACCCCCCACACTTCCGAATGCCGCTCCCAGAAAGGCAAGGACTGTACCTACTGCAAGCCTCCAGCCAGGCTCAAACTTCTGCCCTTACACACAAAATGAAGTTCAGCATCGAAATTCCATCCAGCCCACACAGCCAGCAATAGCACAGCTCACCTGGAAAAAGGGGCTTTGCTGCACCAAATCCTCTGCTGCTGTACCCTAAAAATATTTCTCAGTTCCTTACTCAAGAAGAAGTCACATGTACACTTTTCTTGTTACCACGGAGTCCCCATGAAAAAAACTCCCGCACTTGTTGAGCATCTGACAGGAAAACTGATGTTGTGCACATGCTGATGCTATCAGTCAATGTTCCAAACGTGCAAACTGGAAACTCCTGTGCACAACACGTGCAAACTGATGTTGTGCACATGTTGATGATCAGTTTCAGGAGCTATGAGTCAACGTTCCAAACGTTTATCACACTTGTACTTTACACCCGAAAGCTTCAGGTATACAGACATAACTAAATCAACTGTGCAAGAACGACGTCCCCGTTCAGCAGCTCTATATATGTCGAGGAAAATTTTGCACCAGGTATATGGAGGAAGTTCAGAAGTTTAATTCAGATTCATCAGGTCTTGCGCAGGAGGACTTCAGGTCTCTCTCTCTCTCTTTCCTTGATGTCTCTATTGGTCTTTCTCCCGAAATCGTCGATACACCATGACTAGTAGCGAAAACTCCCGTCTGTCTAACTTCATCTCTGCAACACTAAGAACTTTCTTTTGCACGATAGTGTGACATCCACAGCAACAACACACTTACAGGCCAATTCTTGCGGAAATCCGGATCCGGAGTGTCATCCCCCGTCGCAAAACTATCCGCTGCTGCTGCTGCTGCTCCAGGAGGCGTGATCTTCACACAGTCTTGGTCCTCCTCCTCGCTTCCATCATCGCTCACGGTTTGCCGCACATCCTCGTGATGTTGCCGCAAGCCGAGGACAGTAACAACAGCCTCCCTTGTTCCCCGACGCAACTTCCCAAACCTTGAAGCAGATGCAGGAAATTGACACGCAGATGCTAACGACGACGACGACGACGACGACGACGACGATTCATCAACAACACTGCCAAGTGCAACAACACCAGGTTCTACTACTAACGACAACGCCATCAAACCACCAACCATAACAACAACTCCGTAGGTAGCCATAATTTTGTGCCATGAGACACCACAACAATTGTAACGGTCCCTGCCTTCCCCTAGTGGTACAATCACCATCGCAAACACGACGACAACGATTTCTTCTCCGTTTGCAAAGCGTTTTTTTTTGTCCACCCTGGATTCCCTTGTTGTTGTTGTTCTTCTTCTTCTTCCTCCTCCTCTCCGTCGTCGTCTTCTTCTTCTTCGTTCTTCGTTCTTTTCCTTTGCTGCTCCTTCTCCTTCTTCGTCTTGTCCGTCTTGTTCTCCGTCTTCGTCGGCTTGTGCTTTGGACGGATATAAGCGCATGGGAAGGGGCACTTGCGTTTAGCCGCACATTAAGTACAGCCAATGGCGTCCTATCCAGTGATCATTTTTGGCCGCCACCAGTCGATCGAGAGGCCAATCAGTCACGAACAAGCTCACATGGCGCACAGTGTGTAAGCAAGCGGTGGATACGCACTGGCTCGCTAAGCTGGGTCCACTTTTCGTGGGGGCCATCATCCCCGTCATCTACCCTTTTTCCCACCCCCCACCCCTAGTCTTGATGAGTCAGCTTCTTGCGTCTTTTGTTTGTCCCTTGGTTTTTTTTTCCCGTACCTTATATATCTTATGGGTGTTACCGCCCATTCAGTGTGTACTAAGTGTTAAATCGACATAAACTTAGTACCTATCAAGTACATACATAGAGTGTTTATTCACCCCTTATCACCTAAAAAAAAGAACACTAAATAATTTCCAAAAGTGCTTTTTTACATGCTAAGAGTGCTTTACAAATTGTGTAATGCCTTACATTACGAGCATTCTCAAAATAATACCTTGAGGTGGTAATTGAGTCAGACCACATGTGAATGTCCCCCCACTTATTATATATGGCCTTTCCTTTGACAAGCAATTTCGGGAAAAAAAAAAAAGCATTTCACATGGTATATTATATTAGAAATTATTTTATAAATAAATATTATACAAATGAACTTATGTTGTCTGTGAATGAAATGAAACAAACTATGATTTGCAAGAAACAATCACAACATTTGAATTCAAACATAATCTCAACAAAAACACTCAATGTTATAAAGCCTCAATAGGAAAATCTTTTATTCTATTACAAACATGTTCAAATCCATTGTTATTATATTTGTCTAATGCTAACTCGTTGTATTGAGAAAAAAATGTGTTCATGTTCCATAAATGAAGAAATATTGACAACAACATGTGCAAAATCAGAACTGAATAAGTTTAATTTTAACAATGTAAATACATATTCTTGATTTAAAATTGTAAGGAACTTTATAATCATACTCAAAATACAAAAACGCTCATCTCGAATCCATTGATAGAATTTAGCAATCTTTGTTGTTAGATTGTTGTCTAGTGCATGTTGTCAACTTCAATCCCATGCATAAAAAAAAACCGTCCAACGTATCCGATTTCAAAATTATAAACACAATTTTTTATAGCATTTTGTTTTCAAAATCCTTTTCACAAATGATTGTGTTTGTTTGAATAACAAACGCCTTTTGCCGCAAGTTTATAAAAAATGATCAATTGGTATGCCAATGATATTATACCCATATATACTTTGTTATATCCATATATATTCCATGACTTGAAAAGGCCTTTACTCTCACATTCACATTTCAAAATCTTTGAAAATTCAAGCAATCTAGCCCTACACAAAGCAACATTAGCCTCCAAAATCATGAACTTCATTGTCAACATGTTTAGCCAATGAGTTGTAATCCAATCTCGGTCATTATCGTCATTAGGATAATGTTTGAAACAAATCGACTTTGAAGCATTGAAAATTGGCAAGTCAAGAAATTGATCATTTAAAAACAAATCAACTTTAAAACATTGAAAATTGAGAAGTCAAGAAATGGGTCATTTAAATTTATTAATAATTACTTGCACATACTCCCCAATAATTGCGTCATGTCCTTCGATGAATAAAGTTAATCAAGTACATATGCATGTGTAGTACATGCAATGCATCATATTGTAATCTTCAATCCACCATTTTAAAGGACCCTCCACAAAAGAATCAAGGATGAAAGGGTCAAAGCCTTGTACGGCATGTGCAAAGTTACAAGGACTTGACCTTGGGTTTGAACTTGCGACTTGAAAGTTCTCCCTTTCTATTGTACATATGTTGCAACCTTATCAAATTTGTATACATTGGGCAAATTCATGTGACAAGCATATATTTTTCATATCTTTCATGTGATAATCATGTTTTCATTTTTGCCTTTGACTTGACAAGCACTCTTTTTCTTTTCTTTTTTGCTCTTTCACAATGAGAGGCAATCTTTTTTAAATGCCTTTCATTTAGCAGTCAAGATTTTTTTTTGCCTTTCATTTGACAAGCAAGATAAAAAAAAAATTGCCTTTCTTTGCCCATCAAAATGCACACAATGATAGACACAAATTTGTCGAGTTTCAGCATTTCATACCCAGATTTAATAAAACTTCCTTACTTTGCGTACCTCACTCAAAGAGGGGATATGGGGTGAAAAGAGGCCCAAAGACAGGGTGAAGACAGGATGACTTTAAAGAAAACTCTATTGCCAAACCTCTCTCTATTCTCCTCAGAACAAATTCTAGTCTATGTGGAGGTACTCTTAAGAGCAGAATTTCTCAATTGCAAGAGGGGCTGGCGTTTCAACCATATTAACGAGCTTGAAAAAGGGCTTAATTAAGCTCCATCTGACTTTAAGGACTAGAGAAGGTGCCCTTAGCACGCATTCCGGACTCCAGTAGGCCCTTAAGGTGTGGCCAGTAGGCTGAACCCTAAGGGTAGACTGAGGGCCAGAATATGCTCAAAGGGGGGGGGGGCGGGCAGGGGCACCTTCCCTCACATAAAGGCTTTTTGAGAGAGATTCTATATGCATCTATATAGCACAATATTTCCTGTCAAAAAGTAGCAGATTCTATTTTATATGGCACTTAGAGAAGATCAAACCCTAAACTCCAAGATGCCAAATAAAATTTATTGGCAGAATCTTCCCTCAAAATCATTTGTGCAATGTAAGATGCCTGAAAATTTATTGGCAGAATCTGATCTCAAAATGATTTCTATGTAGACAATGTAGTGGAATGGCACTTCAAATGTGTCCCTAACTAATATTTGTTGCTTTTGGCCCTCATTGACCTCTTTTTTTCTAGAAGGTTAAATATCGGAAAGGGGAATAAGTGGAGATGACCTAAATAAATATTGTGGATTCTTCCAAGGCAAATCCCAAACTTGAAGTAGATTAAGTAAGGGTGGCATATTAGGCTTGTAATGTGACAAAGCTCTGAGCGTACCATGATAGATGTTAATCGAATTAAGGAAACCCAATGGTCCCAAGGACAATCTGAAGAGAAACTGGAACTAAGGAAACGCATTTGTCCCAAGAATCATCTGAAGAGAATGTGGAACTAAGGAAACCCACTTGTCCCAAAAACAATCTGAATAGAATCCGGAACTAAGGAAAACCCATTTGTCCCAAGAAGGATCTGAACCCAATCCAGGACTTTGCCATTGGTCAAGTTGGTTATCCGCTGCCTTGTTGGCACAAATGGTGGAAAATGTGGGCCTCTTTGCACATTTCTGAAGTTTCAGCTCCACTTTCTCCTTTCAACATTACATGCAAAAAATTTATTCATCCATTATTTTGGAACTCCTCCCCCTTGGAACAATTTGACTTCTCTAGGTACCACAAATAACATGCACTTTTCCCCTTTCCCAATGGAGAGCAATTCTCTTTTGAACCATGCACATTGTTTCTAAAGGCATATACTTCCACTTTTTCCAGAAGAAAGTGGTGACAATGAGTATCATGCGAGTGAGATGCCCTATCTATCCTTGGTGGGTATCTACCTAACAGTGAGATCCTGATTCGTTGTGTCGCTTCCCTCGCAAACAAACTGGTGGTGGTCGGAGGTTCTCTACCTTCTGATTGGTCCTCCCTTTACCTTTCACCATGCATAACCATAGCCGAGAATTCCAGTTTTGACCACACTTTCTTTGCTACCAATCGTGTAAGCCTTCTCTCAATGGATTGAAGGAGTATATGATTGAGCATATCCAACGAGCACCTTATGGACAGGATGGATTGCATAACCTTTGCTGTATGTATGGATGATTTTTTTTATTACTTTTTATCATCAAAACACATACATTCGTGACAATAATGAATTATTCTAAACGTTTACCATGCACATTTTTAGTTTATAAATAAGTTCGAACAGGAATTTCAAACCATGCGCTTGAATTGTACGTGCTTAAACCTTAAATGCTACAAGCCTTAGAAACGAAATCAAGATTCCATTTGGTGGGTCAAAAGATCCCTCGTGAGGTTACAATGTGAGGAGCAACAAGAGAATACCTTTTCCTAAGGTCCCTTTTGTCATTAAATAATCCTCAAAATAATGAAATGAATTTTTCTTTGAAAATAGGAAGTTGACACGTTGAAAATAATCATATTTATCATAGACTATATACTCTGAATAATTTCACTACTCATATCACAATATTATAGTAGATGATGAAAATAATAATAATTTTAAAACTAAAAAAAAATTATTTTTTGAAAATAAATAATCATTGGTTTTGCCAATGTGGAAACTGACCCTAGGCTATGTATGGTACACTACTAAAATTTCAACAATTGTTTATAAAAACCTTGGGTTCTGCCTGCCTGCTCCTTGAAATCCACTGGCAGAAAGGGAGGCAGGCAGATGAACTGTGCACATGCACACATTGTCTGCCCACCTTTTTAGCTGCTCCATCTAATTTTCTCTCCCTGCCCTCTACGCAATTTGTTAAAAGCAAATTCCATGCATGGGAAGCACCTATCGTAGTAGCTTGTCCTTACAAAAAAACATTTTAGGATAAGGCCTGTGAGGAGCGCCAATTGGGTGGCACCAACATGCCCCCCAGTATGTTTCTTATTTTTTTCACAGGGTGAGCCAATTGGGAGGCGCAAACATGTCCCCAAGGGATGTTTCTTTATCATTTTGAAGGGGTGGGGACTTGATTTCCCAATAAGTTCCCAAATAGTTCCCATCAAATTCCTCTTGTTCCCATCAAGTTCCCAAAAAAATTCCCATCAAATTCCTCTTGTTCCCAGCAATAACCCATCAAAATCCTTTTGCTCCCATCAAGTTCTAATCAAATTCCTTTTGTTCCCATCAAGTTCCCATCAAATTCTTCTTGTTCTTATCAATAACCCATCACTATCCTTTTGTCTCATCAAGTTCCTAAGCA
>Ga0116228_10002499_pt1 | contig 15902 bp, 8 predicted proteins | sample S1TSphfallax_2_FD_89694 | JGI IMG/M metagenome (GOLD analysis project Ga0116228, IMG submission 89694) | Host-associated microbial communities from peat moss isolated from Minnesota, USA - S1T2_Fc - Sphagnum fallax MG | ecosystem: Host-associated > Plants > Peat moss > Unclassified | place: USA...
ACAATTGTCCTACCTTGATCAAATCTCACCGCCTCACAAAGCAGATAGCCTGTAGTTTGTTACGACCTTGATCTCGTACAACAAATTCTCTACTATATCAATACCTTCAGATGCTGGGGAGAAGTTACATGAGCAAGAAGAAGTGGTGATCTATCACCAAGGTACTCAACTAAGGGCCTTCCGATTTCATCCTTCAGGGCCAAATACTCAACACAGAATGGGCCGTGATTCTGCCTAGGATCACCTTTCTTCAGTAAATGCCGGTGGAACCTCAGACGAACCTTCCATTCAGCTTGAAGCTTGACCTCATCCACACTAAACTTCTTCCTGCTGCTGGAATTGTAAATCCAAATATGCTTTTTCCACAGAAGTGCATTATCCAAAGTTGTCTCAATTTTGATGAAGCCAAAGTATATTATCGGCCTAATATTGCATCTAACTGTTATATTCTTGTTCTTGATCGTGTACTTGATGATGATAGAAGTATCCATGGTTTCATGGCTGAGAAAACTGTGCCAAATCCCCAACCCCCAGAAAAGCATTTAGTAGGAAACCAAGAGCATATGCAATGCTTGGGAATAAATGTAGGTGGGCATAACAACTTCTGAAACATTCTGCATAATTTCTGCTTTTCTATATCAAACATTGTAAGCCATACAAGCCACTTACAAGCTCTTCTCAATATTGGACACAAAACAAAACAGTTTCTAGAATTGCATACGTATGCAATGACTATAAGTTAACATGTGACAGCAATAGATGAAAATGAGGGAAAATCTGAGGTCAATCAAAACTTGAGTGTCTCAATTATACCGATTGCTGGAGTTTGCTTGAGAGTATGTCTGTGCTCCAGAACTCCCTTTTGTGTGATTTGATGTTCCTTCATTGTTACTGAAGGAATCCTGTAAAAGACATTTTTCCCTTTAGATTCTCATCATGCCAATCTGATTGGTGCCAGTTCTGTGTTGCAATCCCTGATCATGGTAGCTACATGATGGATTAGAAGGGGTTCAGGTTGAATACAAGGGACTTCACTTTTGTCACATTCATCGCTAGCCTTCAATCTCCAACTGAGGACAAACTAGTGATCAGATTCAACGGCCTTTTAGTAGAGGAGTTGTGCTTCACTACACTGAGATATATATATATATATATTAGTTCATGTTCCGGCCTCACAGCAAGTCATCAATACCCATCCTTGATCTCCAAAGCATTTGTCTTTGTGAACTCAACAATGAATGGAAAGGAAATCTAAACACCAGGTCCATTCCTAATCAAACAACAGGCTCAAGTAAATAACCAATTTACCTGCTGCTGCTACAAAAGGATATCTATCTGCTACCAAAGGAGAAAAACCCTTGGAAAACAAATAACAAAACTCTGACCAGTTAAACTGGTAGTAGGGAATGTAGTCAGGATGGCAATGGTTTTTTCCACTGCCCAACATCTGTTGATTAGAAAGTAACACTGTGCAAGGTACATAGATTGAATGTGCAAGAATTCAGTTCAAATTTGAGGAGAGTTTGTATTGCAGCAACATACAGGATTCACAGGGAGGCTTACAAAGCAGCTGACCTCATTGCTAACTTCATAGCTTGAATTCTCCTCACAAACTGCAATGTCATAGAGCCTTCTCACAACCTCCCTCATGTCGGGTCGTCGATCTTGGTCATACTCAACACAGGCCATGGCCAGTTGCACAACTGCCAGTAGTTGTTGCTGGGGCATCAACTTACTGCCTGGGTTGATCTTAGCATCCACCATCTTGGGCAGAAGTAATGGCCACAAGTCTAGATCACTGCACAGAAATTCTCTACACCATTCCACCAAGCTCATATTTTCCTCAATGACTCGTTTGCCTGTCACAAGCTCAAGGAGCACCACCCCATAACCATTTACATCACTCTTTGCATTAACTTGTCTGGTCATGCAGTACATAGGATTGATATACCCCATAGTACCTCTGATGGAATCATAGGTAGGGATATCTGGAGTCAGTGTCTTGCTAATTGCAGAGTGTGTGATTTTAGCATGCATACCAGCACCTAACAGAATGCTTCGTGACCCAATGTTGTGGTGGACAAGAGTTGGCTTGGCATGGTTGTGGAGATACTCCAGCCCCTGTGCAACATCAATTGCCACCTGCATTCTCTCATGCCAGTCCAAGAAATGCCTAGTGGATTCAGTCGAGTTCTCACTCTTTGTTCCATGCAGGTGCTGGTGCAGGGAGCCATTCTCCATAAACTCATACACAAGAAAGAGCTCGTCCTTTTCAATCCAATAGCCAAGCAACGCCACAATATTACGATGGTGGAGCCCAGAAACCCTCCAGAGTTTATTCCATAATTGTTGGAGGAGTCTCCAACATAGGAGGACTTGAGACATCAAGTCCAATCTACAATTCAAGGTGCATTGGGTGATATGACTGACCTCCCTTCTCAATCACATTTTACATGTTCTCAAGAGTTGCCCAATGAATTTAGAATACAAAAAAAATTCAAAAGGAATGATAATTGGACTAATTTGGCATTGAAAAAGGCAATGAAGGCAATAGAAGATGGGGGTTGTATAGTTAGAGCAACCTCTAGGCTTTACAACATTCCTGAGAATTCATTGAAAGCTCATCTTACAAGAAAATCTTGAGGAAGGCAAAGTGGTAGGGTAGGAATATTGACAGCTTTTGAGGAAAAACACCTTGTGAATTGGGTTCTAAAAATGTAAAATTTAGGGCATTGCATTCCACTCCAACAAGTCTGCTTCAAAGTGGTTAAAAGTGCTCAAAATAGAGGTGACACCATTCTCAAATGGCATTCTAGGGTCAACCTAGTGGAAATGGTTCAAAATTCAACACCTTGAACTTTCTTTGAGAATGGCACAACAACTAGAATTGAGTAGAACAAAAGGCTTGTGTGCTAAAATTGTGGCAAGCTTCTACACAAACCTAGAAGAGCTTTATAAAGCACATGAATATGTTCCATCACATGTGTGGAATTGCAATGAAAGTGGGGCACAAGCTAGACATATAGGAGGAGGAAGAATCTTGGCCAAAAGAGGTATTAGGAATGTGCACACAATCACACCCAATGCAAGAGAATGGCTAGTTGTGTTATTATGTGTGAATGTAGCGCACACACACACACATTCCTAACTTATAGATATTCAAAGGAAAAAGGATGAAAAGAAATTTCATGAACAACAAAGAGAAGTAGAAAATTAGAAAAAAAACTTGAGGCTACATTGTGTTTTCTTCAATGAACCACTACTTCTACACTAACACTAGTGCTAGTTATTGTAATTTTAGATTCTAGAGGAGTGGAAATTCCTACTCAACCTATTGCTAAGGAGCAATCATAGTAGGTACCTAAACAAGAGAATTTGGGGAAAAAAAAGTTGCAACAACTTGTAAACAATGATATTGGAAAAGAATTTCCTCAAGAACTATTCGAAAAAAAACATGTTCCCAACATTGTACCTCAACACCCATGATTTTACCCAAAAATCATGATGAAGAGGAAAGGAAAAGCAACTACAAAGGAATATGTTGAGAAACCTATCAAGAAAATACCAACATCAAGAGTGAAAGACGCCTAGATGATGTTACAATGGATGAAATGGACCCAAATGAACACAAATGGGCAAAACAATCCAGTTTGGAAAGACTCTTCAACATTCAATGGATTACACCACGAGAAAACCTTTTAAAAGAATTTGTGCAAACTTGGGAGGAGATGGAAGATGGTCATATCAAAGCCCAAGTTTGTGGTAGAAAAATTCTTATTGAACAAGTATTTATCCATGATCAACTTGGCATTTCTAGTGAGGGAGTTGTGGATGCTACCAACGTTATTATTCGAGAAACAAAGATTTTTTTCAAGAGAATTATGAGCTCATATGTGTTTGTAGAAAATGAACAATGGAGTGTCATATGCATAAAGGAGGATTTTCACCCAAGATTTGTGACTATTTTGCAAATTATGTATCAACAAGAGCAAGTAGGTTACTTTAGCAACTTGATAACACTATGAGAAATCATGTCACTTGCAAGTCATCCTATGCAACTAAAAAATGTCCTTTAAAATTAATTTGCAACTCAAACTAGTTCTAAAGGACATTTGTTAGTTGCATAATACAAGTTGCAAAAGACATGATTTCTCATAATGTAGCTATTACTTTTGACCTAAAAAACAAGGCTCAACTTGTTAAATGATGTTCCATAATTCTTACTTAACTGCTTGTAGAATTCTCCTAATGGACTAAAATCTATTATAAAGGGAGCAATTCCTACAAGAACGAAAACCAACCTGATTAATAATTGCATCGCTTTTATCAACACGTTAGTGTCATAAACTCAAAATGTGTATAAAACTGTCTACACCATGAGATAAGTTAAATCAGAAACCTATTACCCCACTACCAAGCAAGAAATTTAGAATTATTCATAAAGTTCAAATTATTGATTCAGAGGAAGATGAGGAAAGGACATGTTTAGAATAAATGGGTGGTGGAGATGATGAATAATAATAAACAATACCAACACAAGCCAACCTTGAAAAGGAACTTGAGGTTAACATTGACCAAGTAATTCAAGATATTCAACTTGAACCTATTGAACCTGTTAGATTTGTGGTATTAACTTTAAAAGATAAAAAACATGTAGTTTTGACTACAAAAATGTTTCAACCTTTTCAACCTATAGTTGAACCTATTAACCTAGAAAACCCATAGTTTTTTACATTCAATTTACCCTAGCTTTAGGTCATTCTACAAAAAACTTAAGATAGATTAATTTTTTTTGAACAAGCCATAATGCCACAACCTAACTAGGAATTACAAATGGATTTAATAACTTTAGTGTTGAATGTGAGGAGGTCAAACAGAACCTATGTGACAACAATAACCAATTGCTAACCTATAGCCTAAAGTTGACTACAATACATAAAATCTTGAATAATTATGAGAAGAAGTTAGTTACAATCAACGGGTAGCTAGTTAAACTACAAAATGGGAATCAAAACCTATTTATGAAGTTGAATCAAACGGAGCAAATTGCGAGGAAAGTTGACAAGTTTCAAACTAGAACACAATGAGTTTAATCAACTCAATTGGAAAACTCACAATGATTTGAAGCATCTCTAAAAGGAGCATGAGTAAATGACTTGAAACTACAACAAAATGGAATAGTCCAATATGCAACAAGAGAAGACCATAACATGTTTGAACAAATTTGTTAGGAACTCAAGGAGCAACTTATAAAACAGCCAACATTGAGTTTGAAAAGCAAACCCAAGCCTTGAATGTTCAAATTTGAGATTGGAATGGAAAATTGGAAATGGTTAAATTACAAATGAACAAACCAACCCCAATCCCACCTATTAGAATGCATAATAGTTTAAAGGAATTTGAAGAGTTATTTATTTAAAGATCAAACCTTTACTTGTGGTAATTTTAATAATACATGTTGAAGTACCTGAACTTGTTAATACATCATCGTTCAAGTGGTGAGTAGCATATTAGGAGCTTTAAAGTTTCAGTTTACTACCATACCATTAACCCCACCATATATAGGTGTAGGTTTGGAATTACCAAATAATTTCCAACACACTTCATGCATCAAAGGTATTTATAGTGCATGTGATAACCTTTGACGAAACACCTAATCAACCAAGGATTGCAACAAAAATAGGTATTCAAATTTTGAATCGAATTGAACCAATGGAAGAAGCCAGCATTGTACTTGTTGATAAAGTTATCAACCAACTTGTTGTAGAAGAAAAAGTTAACATAAAGTCTTAGAGCTAGCATTTTGAGGATGAAATGTAGTTTTGAGAGGGGGATAATGTTAACCATAATTCTTTGACTAATCTTTGATAATTTTGTAACCAATAGTAGTTTAATTGTAGTAGCTTAACTAATGATATATGGGAATAGGATGTGGGATCATCCAAATTCATTTGAAATGTATGTTTTGGGTTTTTCACCTCCATTGATATGGAATAATCTTGTCATTTTCAATTAAAAAGTTAATTATGCATGTTCTTCATGCAATCCTCCTTGTACTTTTCCATTATGCATATAAGTTCACTTTGTGTTTCATAAATTTTTTATTGAAATTGGACAATTTACCATGGTGAGAGTGGCCACCCATTCTATTGGTGTTTATAATTTTTTTTTACCTCTATCATGGCTACTATCACAAAATTACACAAGAAAATTGAAGTAGTTGAATGGACAATTGAATGTTAAATCAATGGGCAAGACATCAAGAATGAATACATTCCAGTTTCCATTTTGATCAATCCTAATTGGGAATTGGAATTTCATGTTCATATTGACACAACTCAGCTCACAATAGGGGTGATACTTGCCCAAAATCTAATTAGTAAATTTGATCAACTAATTATTATTCATCTAGACTATTGAATTTTACTAAAAATACTTATACCACCATTGAAAGAAAGGTTTTAGCTATGGTCTATGCCTTACACAAGTTTAAACATTACCTATTAAATAACATGTTTATATTTTATGTTGATCATATGGCCTTAACAGATTTAGTTAATAAACCATAGGCTTGTGGGAAGTAAATTAATGTCACAAACATGAAAACAACCAAGATTACAAGATTTTCTAACCAAAACGAAAACAAGGGCAGGCCTAGTTCCAAATTTAAATCATGAAATAAAAAATACAAGAACAAGAACATGACAAGTGCAAACAAACATTTAAAAAGATTTTATTACAAAGAAGAAATAGAAAAAGGTTATGAAAAGAAAACTACTAAAAATTGGTGTTGAATATATTAAAGGTAATGACAAATTCTACCTCTATTTGTACCCATTGGCACTAGAAGAAAAACATTTATTTTTGACCAATTTCTGCAACTAAATTTTAATTGTAAATGATATTTGTGACTAAAATCCTTTTAATCGCCTTGGACAAGTTGCATGTGACATTAGTCGCAAAAGACAAGGGGTATTGGATGAATGAAAAAGTCAACAAATATAAGTTCATCCTTTGATTCCATTGTATACGTATTGTCATATGCAACTAAGATGCAATTATTTTGTTCGCTGTTGAGGGCAAATGATGTGTTGCCATGTGTCCCAATATTTAATTATTTAAAATTATTATTATTATTATTATTTTGAAATAATCTAGGACGTTCAATTCACATGCTCGGATGATTTTGATTATGACACATGGCCTAATGTAAATATGCCACATGGCATTATAAATGAATTTAACACAAAAATAATGATATTAGGTTGGTAGGTACATAAGTAGGTGACTAAAAACTTAAGCCAAATACCTACCTACCTACCTACTTAGGTAAATAGGTAAATAGGTAGGTTTTACCTTCCTAGGGTAAATACCTATTCATGTAGGTAGGTACTTACCTAGGTAGGCACATAAGTCAACTTAGGTGGGTAGGTCAAACTATGCACCTATTTAACTACCTATCCACCTAGGTAGATAAGTAGGTTGGAAAGGTAGGTAACTTAAAATTGTGCATAACTTTTCTTTTTGTTTTGGGTTAAGCCTTTTGAATGGCTCATCCCATGTGTACACATTTTTTAATGTGAAAGAGGATGACAACACCCCTTGTTTATATAGTGTTCAAACTAGGTATGGAAAACAAACAATGTGGCATAAGTTCTGAAATTGCAACTTCCTCACAAACTATGTTGCAATTTCAAAACTTTCCTCATGCCTTTTTTCTAAGTTTTTAGATTTCTAAATAATTAAAATACATGGTTCATTAGATAATTAGATAATCCTTCAATTAATAATGATTAAATTTAACATATATTTAAAATATAAACTATACAATACAAATATTAAGTATTCATTATAAATTATTTAAATAACTAATAATTTTTTAATATTAAACTAATTAGTTATTTAATTACTCACAACTTGTCAATACATAATTCATACACTACTTAAATAAATAACTTAAATATTTTAAAATATTTCCTTACTTTCAAAAATCTGGTCAAATTATAAATAATAAAAATAATGTAAAAATAATCTAATTATTATACTTTAAAATAACTATTATCAATATTTATTTTCAAATTAAGAATAATGAACTAATAATTGTTATTAGAGAATAAATTCCCACACAAATTATTTATTTTAAAAGTACCATTAAAATAATTATTGTAATTATTATATAAATGCATTTAATACTGGAAATTTTGATATCAATCATGTAAATGTTTTTTTCTCCATCGGTAATAAATAACTATAAATACAATACTCTCATGAATATATATTAATATTTTTAATTATTATATTAATATTATAAAAATATAGATAAGTAATTACAGAATTTTTTTAATAAAAAAATAAATGTATAATAATTCTTGCAGTTATAATCATTATAATAATTATTTTAACTACGTTATAATTCAGATTTAAAGTTATAAATTATAGATTATGAACAATTATGTTCAATTAAAAAATAATTATCAAATTACTACAATTACTTCTTATCTGAAATAATTACAATGATTTTCAAGTAATGTAACATTAATTACAGTAATTGATTTATTTTACTGTAAGAATGAAAACTATGTAATATAAAAATTTATGTTGTAACTATTTAGTGTAACTTATAATTATTAAATATAATCATTTATAATTATTTATAAAAGTGATATAGTATGAACAAGAAGTTACAAGAAATAAATATTTTAATTGATAATATTAAAATCCATGTAGTTATGGTCATAACATTAATTATTTTAATTTAATTATGATTATTCTACAAAATTAAATAAAAAATAAAATTATAAATTATAATAAAAAAACTTTATTATAAATTAATTATTCAAGTATTGTAATTCTAACTTACAAATAAATTATGTAATTACAATGATTTTATTTCATTCCAGAATAATTATTATTAATATAAAATCTTATGTTTTTATATGAACAATTTACTGTAAATAAATAAATAGTGAGTAATACATACAATTATTTTTAGTGTATCTGTTTTTTTAAATACATTAATTACAGTAACTTTGCTCATTATTTTCAAATTATTATAATAATTTGAAATTATTAGTTTTTAAACTATAGGATATAATTTTTCAATTAGGATCCAATTATTATTATTATTTCTAAAACATAAGTATTGTAAATACAATAGTTATTTTTTATGATTGGAAACTATCATTCTAATTAATTTGAAAATTGAAATTGTAAAATTATTTATTTATTTTACATCAACAGTAATAAATAATAAGTAAAATAATTTATCATAAGAATTATTTTTTTTTAGTAAAATTATTCTTCTTCTTTTTTACGTAGTAACAGTTATATATTGTAAGTACATAATTAAATATTAGAGTATACTGGAATGTAATTCTTACAATTATAAAAATTAATCTAATCTATTTAAATATACTGGAAATATTTTAATTTTCTAAATATTAAATATTAAAATTATGAATAATGAAGTTGAATTATAAATTATGTGTTTATTATAATTAATGTATAAGTAAAATTAGTATTATGATATATAATAATCATATAATAATTATGGTAATTTTATTGTTATTTTGAAAATATAAAAATATTTAGTAGAATAGTTTATGTTGGAATATATTTAATTCGTATGAAATTATAAATAATTCAATGTAATGAAATTAGTATGATTACAATTATCATATCAATGATTTTTATTACAATAAAAATACTATGAATATTAATTTTAATCATAAATCAAATTATTATTATAATTGATGTATATAAACATATGTTGATTGTTATTAAACACCACTTCATTTACAACTAATGGGACTTTAAATGGTTACTCTTTGATGATAAATCAAACCCATATATAGATGTAAACCAATTTAGTCGCAAGCTAGTTGTAAGTGACTTGGTTGATGTTAGCATGATGTCACACTAGTCGTAGAAGGCAAAAATTTAGTTGCAAAAACCAAATAGTCACAAGTAATTGTAAATGTGTTGGTCACATATTGGCCTTTTTCTTTTGGTGTGGGCACCTAGCTCAAGGAAGTTTATCAAAAAACTTTCAATTTGCTTGTGTCCCATGTTCACCCATGTGCACCAATGTGCATTCATGTGTGAACTATGAATGCATTAAAACTCAACTAAAAATGAACTTAAACTTAGCTAAAAGTTAATTAAAAAATGATTTGGATGTGAACTAAAAATGAACTATGAGTTAATTGAAAGTGAACTGAAAGTGATTTGTAAGCTAACTAGAGGTGAATTAAAACTTAATTAAAAATCAATAAATAATCAACTAGAAGTGAATTAAAAGTGGATCAAAACTTAACTAGAAGTTAATTAAGAATGAATTAAAATTAAATTAAGTGTTAAGTACAAGTTCATTATAAATCATGGATGAACATTCAAATGAATGAACCCCATACCATTAGCATTTGTGACATCACCTCCCCTTCTAATGATGAGTTCCACGAACATCGGACTTGGGCTTGCTTGGATATTATTGATGACTTTTGAACCTTCTCCATGGCATCGGATAGGGTTTCTAATTGGTTTCCAAGTGCGCTCATTCACATCATACCCATGCCAATCAACAAAATATTAGAGTTGACGACTATAAATTTTTGAATCCAAAACGTCCTCCATTTCATATTCTTATTCACCATCAACTTCAAGCAGTGGAGGGAGATCATGGATTCTTTCTAAAATGATAGATGTGTGGTAAGGTTCCAACAAGGAAACATGAAATACAAGATGGATTCTCATAGAACTTTAAAACTTGAGTTGGAAGGCCATGGCATTGATATGTTTCAAAATGACGAATGGACCTAGCCTTTGATGATCTAACTTCCCTAATGGTCTTATTGTTTTGATATGTTGTCGTTGAAACCAAACCTAGTCCCCAACCTTGAAGTCAGGTCGTTCCTTTCAATGTTCATCAACATTCTCCTTTGTATCATCTTTGTGCTTCTTCAAGGTTAGATACAAGTTGAGCTCGAACATCTATTAACCACATGGTTCGATTCTTAGATGCTAAATAAAACTTTATGCACACCTAGAATGTCAAACTTGAAATGTAAACCATGATTTGCAAAGGAAGGTGTTTGTTGGGTTGATCAATGCACTATGTTATTGTAGGCAAACTTTGCCATGGCCAAGACTTCTAACCAATTATTTTGATGATAATTGGTTCTACATTGTAAATATTGCTCCAAGACTTGATTGACCCATGTTGTTTACCCATCCGTCTAAAGGTGGAAAGTTGATGACAACTTCACCTTCATACCTAAAAGTTCAAAAAGTCACTTCCAGAACTTTGATGCAAACTAAGGCCCACAATCAGAAATGATATCTTCAAAAATACCATGGTACCAAAATACATGATCAAGGAATAACTTGATTGTTCTTTCATCAATTATTGTTTTGGTGCACAAAATGAAATGAACCATTTTCGTCAAATGGTCCACCACCACCAAGATGGAATCATAAAAACCAGAAGGTGGGAGGTTTATGATGAAATCCATAGAAATAGAAGACCACGGGGATGCAAGGATTAGTAATGGTTGAAGGAAACCATGAAAGAGATGACGAAGATTCTTTGCTTGAACACAAACATTGCAAGATTCAACAAATTCCTTCACATACTTCCAAAGTTGTGACCACTAATAATTTCAAAACAGTAATTCCATGGTCTTATTGAATCCAAAATGGCATGTCGCCAAAACATCGTGCCTAATTTTAAAAAATTGAAATCGTGAAAAGCCATTAAAAACATACAAAAGACCATCATGATGAAATAGACAATCTCAAAAATCAAACTTAACAATCACAAAAAAAATTGGACTTGATGATGACTCTTTAATTGGCCTTGGATGCCAACAGTAAGAAGGTTCAAGTTTGAAAATAACATCACATTGTTGCTCATAGGCTACATTTACCTCCTTAGGCGCAAGGTACAAACAACGAAACAACACATCAGGTTTCCCCTGTTGATGCCTAGGGCAATATGGGTGAAAACATGGTAAAGTATACCAAAAAAAAGTTGATGAAAAAATATCAAATTTAAAAAAAGACAATTTTTCACGAAAACACAAGAAAGTAGATTCAAGTTTTACTTAAATTTCATGTTGAAACTATTGAGCCTTCAATTGGGTTTATTGTAAATCAGCTACAAAATTTCAAAAACTTTGGAATAATAAAAGTAAGGAATAAGTACGTTTGAAATTGAATAATCAATATGGTGTTCAAACTTATTTTTTCAATAAAAGATTTAATGAAATATACATGTATGAAATTATAACATAAAGATCATTGTATATTCAAAGGCATCAACAAAAAATAAAATTATTTTCTCTTTGCTATAATATACTTGACACATACTTGAGTAAAATCTTACATTATAATAAATAGGTTTTAAAAGCTACTTGTATTTATAAAAGTTTACTTGAAACCTATTTTTCCAATTCAAAATTTAAAAATTAATGCATAAAAATGAAATTTTATTTTTTTATTTATCATTCAATTAAAAAGATTGAATGTATAACAAATTTGTGATGGGTTTTGGTCCTACTTTTTGTTCACTTAATAAGCAAACTAATAAGTACTTTTAATTGTACATTTTACCATGTTTTCACCCATATGTGATGACAAATTGGAATCAAGACAAAGATAATGCCCATAGAGCTTGGTGCCAATTCAAAACATGAGTTGTATGAAATATTGTAAATTCTTATGGTTTGAATACATAGTGATTTCATGTTGAGCTCCTTCAAACAAATGACACGACTCCTCAAAGGCATCCGTGATGGTTAAAAGTTTTTTATCAAGAATCTCGTTATTAATTTCACAAGAAAAAACTTCCAAGAATAGAAACCAATAGGATGACAAAGATTATCTTTTTCAAATTGTGAAAATATGGCACCTATTGCAAAGTCGGAGGCACATGTCTCCAAGACTTTGGAAGGGTCTACATGAATCAAGAATGGGGTAGTCATGAAAGAAGATTTCAAAGATTGAAAAACATTAATAGCTTCAACTCCCCAAGAAAAAGGTTTATCCTTCCTAATCCATCGAATTAGAAGAACCATTACTGAAAAATATTGGGCAATGAAATATCAATAAAAGTTGGTAAATCCAAGAAAACATTGGACATCTTGAATAAAAATTAAGGTAGCCCAATCAATAATGGTCTGAACCTTACAAAAATCCATGCGAATGCCATCTCCAAAAATGACATAACCCAAAAATTCCACTTCAAATTGATGGAATTCACAATTCTCCAATTTGGTATAAAATCCAACCTTCTAAAACTTCTCCAAAACCATATGTACATGGCATTGATGGTCCTCCATGTTCTTTGAAAAAATGAGGAATCATCAATGTCACAGATCACGAAATCATCCAAATACTGTACACCTTGGCATGACTTAACTAACCCAACAACCTTGATATAAAAGGCAAAAGGTATCAATTCTTGATGATGAGTTGATTCAATCCATGATAATTGACACACACTCGCAAACAACCATCTTTCTTTTTGACAAAGAGGATAAGGGCACCAACTAAAAACTTGGAATCTCAAATGAATTCTTTCTCAAGGTTTTCATCAAGGTATTCACAAAATGTTACAAGTTCGTCTTGTGACAAATTATAAATGGGTTTAAATAGAGGTTGCATTCCTATCACAATCTCAATGGTGCAATTGTTTGGTCAATGTTTGGGCAAGGTGTCCATTTTTTTCTTCTCAAACACATCCTTGAATTCTTGGTACTAGGAAGGAATTTCATGTGGATGTGGTTCAACATCTGGTGAGGGAAGAATGTAAATTAAGAATGCATTTCCTTTCGTCCATTATTACAAATCATGACCTTTTAGAAGGTCCAACTTGACCAAAGTGTTTGTTTTAATGAGAAGTGATGTCCGTCTTGACTAATGGGTTGGGGCATAAAAACATGTGTTACTTTTTATTAGTACATTTGATTAAAGTGGCATTTTTGACTAGGTGTCAATTAGTCATTTTGTCAAAAGGAACAAACAAAAGAAAAAGGTTAGTTGAAACGACCATACCTTAACCAAATTGAACATATTGATTTGACATTAGTTAGGTAGGCCTAGGTCAAGGCTACCTACATACTTAGCATACATAATTCATTAACCTAGTATAACTAGCCTACTAACTTATTAATTAGGCCTAGATTACCTACCTAACACAATTTGTAGTCTATTAATAAAACTTAAATAATTATTATTTACCTAACTTAATAGTTTCAGCTAAGTAGCCAAGCTAAGCTTAACAAGGTATGTAATCGCCTTAAGGCCTAGTTCCAGGTTAGTTAAATAGGTCAAATATACCTACCATATCAATATACTTACCTACCTACCTTCCTACCTACTTACCTACCCATTCACCCTACCCTACTTATTTAAAACATACATATTTACCTTACTTACATACCTACTTTAGCAACTAGCCAACCTACCTAGCTACTTACCTATACCAATTTAATCACCTTAATAACCTCCTTACCTCCCTTTCTACCTACCTACATACCTACCCACATATACTTACCCTACCTATTTACCTACCCACTCACCCTACCCTACTTACTTAAAACATACATATTTATTTTAGTTACATACCTACCTTAACAATTAGCCAACCACCTATTTACCTACCCACTCACCCTACCCTACTTACTTAAAACATACATATTTATTTTAGCTACATACCTACCTTCACAATTAGCCAACCACCTATTTACCTACCTGCTTAGTTACCTTAACGACTTCAACCTTACCTACCTACCTACATACTCTAACAACCTATTTACATACCTACCCACCTATACTTATTTATTTACCATACCTACTTACCTACCTACTTACCTACTAACTCATTATACCATACTTAATTAAAACCTACTTATTTACCTTACTTACATACCTACCTTTAACAATTAACTAGCCAACCTACCTACCTACCTACCTACTTAGTCATCTTAACAATCTCCCTACATATCCTAACAACCTACCTACATACCTGCCCACCTAAACCTATTTACTTACCCTAGGTCTATTATGTACCAATTCATACCTACCTACCTATACCTACCTCCCTAACTATGTCCTATTAATTTACTAGGCAACTAGAATTATATTTAGGTTTACTAGCTAGCTACTAGTTATTACCTAAGTAACTAGGTAAGCCTATTAATTAGGTAACATATATCACCTAGCTACTATATAGTTCCTCATTACTACATACTAATTAGAGTATTCATTTGTTTCATTTGAGTAAAACATGAAGGACAGAAAACACTTCAAAGTTGGAATGTTGGAAAAGATTTCAAATGGAACATGTTAATAACAAAATTTCACAAATTTTATCACAATTTTAAGGGTGTGGTGAGTTGGTTAAAAACTTCATAAGTACATGTGGCTGAAAAGGTCAAAGGTTCAACTCCCATTCCTCACATGTGTAGGGGAATATGTGAAGATGGTGTATAACCCTAGGCTATGGAATGTATGACTACCCACCACGACCTAAATGGGTAGCAAGCATCTACCTATGAACATATTTTATGACCCACCTACCTACATTTAAGTATAAAATTTGACCCAGGAAAATTGTTACCCAAAATTTTTGTTGGCTGATTTGATTAGTGAAATAACCCACCACTTGACTAGTAAAAAATGCCACTAGTCAAACTAATCTTATATATTAATTGCGTTGTCTGTCTGTATGTGACGTGACAATTCTAGCTTTGCATTCTATGGCAGAACCGGCCTCTGTAAATGGCGCTACCCAGGGTTAATACCAGGGTTTTTTTTTTTTTTTTTTTCCCCCCTTTTTTGTGGGGGCTCCCTTGGTTTTTAACCGGGTTTTTTTTTTTTTTTTTTTCCTCCCCTTTTTAATA
>Ga0116228_10002500_pt1 | contig 15901 bp, 9 predicted proteins | sample S1TSphfallax_2_FD_89694 | JGI IMG/M metagenome (GOLD analysis project Ga0116228, IMG submission 89694) | Host-associated microbial communities from peat moss isolated from Minnesota, USA - S1T2_Fc - Sphagnum fallax MG | ecosystem: Host-associated > Plants > Peat moss > Unclassified | place: USA...
AAAAACAGATCGTTTTTTTCTTTTTTTTCTCTTTTTTTCCCCTTTTTTTTTTTTTTTCTCTCCATTTTTTAAAACCCTGGGGCCCCCCACCCCCACAAAAACCCCCCTGTCGCCCTTTTTTTTTCCCCCCCCCCCCCCCCCCCCCCAACAACTTCATAGTATAGATGTAGAGATAAAAAGATTTTCAAAAACAAACAAAAGAGCCCAAAAACCTCAATCATTTTCCACAAGGACTTCATGTGCTTCCACCTCTTTAACCATTAAATGGAGCTTGTGAGGAGGGTACACCCACAATAGATGAAGTAAAACTAGACACAAAGCAATGGCAGAAGAGTTAGGTCCCGGAGACATGGTACAAAGAAGTGACCACAATACCAAAGAAAACCTGCATGCATTGTTGACATAAGAAAAATGTTTCTGTACGAGAGAGAGAGAGAGAGAGAGAAGAAAAGCAAAGCACAGCACAGCACGATTGACTGAGCATACCTCCAAGGATATGTTCAATTACTCAGGTAATGTAACACCGTGATGATGAGTAAGTTCATTAAGTAGCTAGTCAACCATTTTTTAAGCAGGAAAAAGGAAAAGGAAAAAGAGGAAATTACTTGTTCCAACTTTTGGCCCATGTGAGCCTTTAAATGTCGGACAACTTTTTTAATTTTTTAAAAAGAAATGTCGGCAACTGGAAGTCCAGTCGGACATTGGGTGATTGGCTTCAATTGCTACTGCAAGTCATCAGCCACATGTGGATGTTGTCTGATTGGTAGCACCCGTTTATTGCGGGTCATCATCATCATCATTAACAGAGGCAAATCTGGAAAGCAATCCACTTGCCAAACCCCGCACAACCCCAACTGACCTGCCATGAGCTTTACCCAGCATCTAAACCTGGTCTGGTTCTTATCTCTTTTTCCTGGACTGTACCTGGCGAAAACAAACAAGGGGTGTGTCACACTGTGGCCTTGCCATTTACATGAAAAAGTATCTTAAATCAAAAGAAGAATTATGAAAACTCAAATATTTCGCCATCCAAAAATATAATCATCAAAAAATTCCCTAAAAGAAACCAAAATCCTTCAAGATATTATAACTCTGTAACTAATCTCAACTTTCAACACAAGTCAAAATATCATCTTTCAAAAGTACTCTCTCTGGTTTGGTTTGTGTGAAGAATTAGGCTCTCACCAAAACAAAATCCAATACTCATACCAACCTTAGCCCTTTATATTTTTACATTTTCTAAACATTGCAAGAAGTGCCTTACAAATAAGGCAAAGCCTAGAGAAGCCAGTATCTATCATAAAGTTTGTAACAACTTGTGTGATCCTGAGGTTGATTACAAATATTTCATTAAAGATTTTTTTTCACATTTTAAAATTAATTTTTTTGTTTTTTAAATATATTCATCCTCAAATTTCCCAACTTCACCCTCTCAACAACACCTAGTGCAATTTTGATTTAATTTCTTTAAAAAATTAATTTAATTTTAACCTAGTGGTGTGGATTTCTGACCTGCCATTGAGTGAACTCCTAACCCATGGCTAAGTACTTTTGATGACATCTCGATTCTCTGCAGATTTGTGGACCACGAGTTGTCAGGTCTCATCACAGACTGGACAGATAGATGGATGGACCAAAGCCAGGTGCCAGGTTCCAAGTCCCACGATTGTGACACACAGAGAGAGTACTAGACCCTTTACTCATTTTTCTGTTTATTTCAAATATAATATTATTTTCATATTGGCACAGCTGGAGGGGGATTTTTTTTAAATAATTTTTTTTATTTAAAAAAAAAGCCTGTGCCTCTGTGACAGTAAATTTTTCAAATTCACTGCCAAAGTCCCTTTCTGCACAGATGTATATGGTAACTGCCAAAACCTTTTCCACAAGAGTTTTTCTCTTTAGGGTTTAAGGTCTAGGGTTTAGGATGGATGTGCGCTAACTGGTCACAACTTTTGCACAAGAGTATTCTTTCTAGGGTTTAAGGTTGTTTAGGGTTGGGGGTTTAAGGGTTTTCTTTCGGCTCCATGCAAATTGGACCCAACATGCAAATGAACCACCACAGTGCTTTCTCAACTACAAGAGTGAATGCAGTAATTACTTTATTCTCCTGAGAGACAAAGAGAGAGTGTGTGTATACCTTCTTTGTAACAATAGTAGTTATAACTGGAGCAGTTCTGCAATGATATAGGAGATGCCAATTTCTCAACTAATTTCAGAGACTGAAATCTGCAGCAGCAAGCCTTGCTGCAGGAGTAGCCAGCAGCCAGGCTGAATCAAAATTTTGATTGTTGAAGACTCTGTACTAACCTTACACAAACTTACATACAGCTAGCTAGCTTGCTACCTCCATGGAAAGATCGTGAGCTGCACCCTTCAATTGCAGGTTAGAAATTATGGGATGTGTGGCAGCTTGCAGCACTCGAGTGTTTTGCATAGTGAACTGACAGACAGCTGATGATCATCAGTCTGCAAGCAGCTTGATAATTTAAGGGGAGACTTAGTAGTTGTGCTCAAGATAAATGCAGTTAGAGCATCTCCAGCGTTGCTCAGTATGTAACCCTGCAAAAGTATTTCTCACATCTAAGTTTAGTTATTTATTTATTTCCAACCACACCAAGTTGTTTTTTTTTTTTTCAATTTTGTTACTTACGTGGACCGGCCATCATCCGCAAGAAGAATGAGCCAAATTTGGCTAGAGGTCAGAGAAGACAGTAAATAAAATTTGGAATCTTACCTAATCCTGGCGACCTACATGAACTCATTGTCTACATGTAACAGCTTCTAACTTTTTTCCCTCAGAAAGAAAGTGACACTTTCGTGTATTTTTTCCCCCAAAAAAAACCCTAAGTGGAATTCGCACTGGATTTGGTTTTGTGCGCCACAGTTCTAAAAAACGACACTAAACCGCACGCACAAAACAAAAACTGGGACTGTAAATAGGTAGGAGACTACTAGGTAACAGTAAACCACCTGGACCAATCATTATGATCGGCCATTCTGAAACAGGGACCAGTAGTCAGATCACATTTATTACACTCTTCTATGGTAGGTATTAGGCTATGCTGTGCCTTTTACTAGCCTCAGCAAAGTGTGTAATAATGTTGGGCGTAAAACCATTTTGCTAAGCCAAACCAACATATTTTGACTTTTACTCAAACAATTTTAATTTGCGTGGTCACATACTGGGCACTGGGGCCGTTGCTCCTACAAATACAGTGGGGAGCTCTTCAAATTGCTTAAATTAGTTCCTCAATTCCTCCAATTTGTTTGTTTTTATGAGGGTTTAGGGGGAGAGCCGGAGTGGGATTTTTATTTGTAACAAATTTTATGTTACTATTCAGCCTTTTTTTTCTTGTGCAAATTTCCACATCTACATCACACTCTTTTTTCAGTGTCACAGTAGTATTTTTAGATGCCTTTTTAGTTTACCACATTCTCAGGAAAAAAACATGGAATTTGCCATATTTAGACACTAGTTTCATAGAGGTTGCCAAACATAGCAGAATTCTACAAAATGTTTACTGTCCTTTCTATAACTAAATTTGGCTCTTTCCTCTTGTGGATCATTGTGATTATGGCTAGATCACAAAATTGGGGAAAAAAACCCTGCTGCTTTTCAACCTTCAATGATATATATGAACTTAACATATGGAAATTTCTTGCTCTTATATAAAGCATATATTAAAAAATTTGAAGGTAAACAGGGATGCAACAAACAAGTAATAGGTGAAGGATGTGCAAATAAAGTATGTTGTAACAGGTCTATTCCAAATTTCTACAACCCAAAATTCTCACATATGTATAGTATGGTGTAGAAATCTCTCCTTAAACATTGATTTTTGACTTTACAATAAAAAATACCATTTCCAAATATCCGAATGTAGATCTCCATACCACACAGTGACCTGAATGTACAATTCACCACATGGTTTTGTTGGATGTTAACTGCCATTTGGTATAAAAATAACAATGTAAAATACACAAGTTCCATCCCATGATATTAACATTAATTTTACCTTGCTTGAAACATAGTTGGACTTAAGATTTTCATTTACTAATTTATGCATATCAATTTGTAATCCATAACTTGAGATTTAAAAAATAACTTAAATTTACACATGAGTGAATTAATTTGTGATGCACAACAATGGAGTAGGTCTTTGAAATAAGAGGAATATCGAATCATTTGCCTCCCCTTGGATCTTACTTCTTCAAGAGCTTTAAGTTCAAAATACTTGCACTTCTAACCTTATACATAGATCCATGTATGGTTGAAGATTCCCACCCATCCTACCCAAAGCACCAAAATGGTCTCCACTCACACTCTTGATTTAGGCCTCAATCAAAGTTTGTCACATCCAAAATAGAGATCAAATGAGCTGCCCCTCCTCACCCATAAACAAAAAGAACTGAACAATATAAAATGAGAGATAGTTACATGTCACTACCTGGGCCAATCATTGTGATCAATCAATAAAAACCAATGAATAACAGACATTGCTTATTCATTACATTCTCCCCTGGCCTTGAAGTATGTGTATTTTTTCAAGCTCAATATAATTTTTCCATGAATCCACTAAATTTGTACATTGTGCTTTGTCCAAAATTTGCCTGTTCAAAGCATCTCAAGGCTACTGCTGGAGACGCTCTTAAGTCTTAACCTTTGCCTAAAGGCATGGCCGAACAAACATTTAGGTACTTAGATTAGGAACAGACTTCTAATAACCTAATGTTCTAATACTCCTCCTGGAAGAGTTGGATCTTGGGTGCAAAAGATTCTCTATCAGTTTTGAAGTAAGAAATTTTCAGGGTCACATTTTTAGGATCTGATTCTAATGCATAATGATGAAAGACTAAGAAGAATCACAAATTTGAGAAGTAAAACTTTGATCATTTCGAGGCTGGGGTTGATCATGATTCAAAGAATCTAATAAGTAGGGTTGCTAGCTAGCTAGATGTGCCAATGACCCAATTCTTACTGCAAGAGTAAATTAAAGTACTTCAAAGAGCTGCAAACAGATGAGGATGATTCTAATGTGGCAAAGATCGCACCAGCTCAACAACCAGTCCAAATTCTCTGAGCTTCACGACTCACAAAAAAAACCATTGAAAGGCGGCTAGCAAGCTGACGTTAGAGATGATCATCATCATAATCGTCCTCTGATCACTGGGACCTGGAGAATGTTACTAAACAAACCATTTGAACCATTGTTTGTTTAGCAACATTCTCCAGGGACGTCGGCTATTTGAGGTGCATATTTTGAGGGATTCCTTTTCCACTAACCTACCATGCTCCCTTTTTGGACTATGCCCCTTCAGCCTCCGAGTTTGCACCCCAAACTGTGCATTTTGCAATAGCAATGTGCTGCGATGTAAAACAAGATTTAGTACATGTCTTATTGTCCATATGTTACGTACATTTGTGATGCTTCGTAGTATGCATAAATGTAGTTGTACTAGAAGTTTAGTATTTGATAAGTCTGCATTTTAGGTAGTCACAGGTACAACTAAATAGTATTTGATAATGCTTAAATTGATCATGAAAAATCAGGTCAACTAATGTACGGGTTCATGAATTGCAGGATGTTAAAACTCCTGGTCTGATCTAAAACCAATTTTTAATTAGCATGCAGTTTCTGTCTAACCATTCAATAATACTGTATGGATTCCTCATGGGTCCACAGACATACAGACAGACCCAGAGAGAGACGGTTTCTTCTTCACCACACGTGCTCAGACCAAAGATGAGTGAAAAAACAGTACATGATTAGGTGTATATCATCTGCACAAAATGTCAAGGAAGTGGAAATATGGGTGAGTGCAATGAAACTTGTATACGATACTTAAGCACAAAAATATTAAAATGTTTTGTGTTCACAGTCTTTCTAGAACCCCTGGTACATCCATAATATGGTGAGCAGCTTACGTGCTCCTGGGTCTGTTATTGAGCAGACAATTTGCCCTTCAGCTCCTTCACAGCGATAATAGTACCACCACCAACTTTGAATCATTCATTTGGTAGACCATAGAGAATTTGTACAAACTTGGAATTTGTTGGATCCATGAGGGAGGGAATTTTATCATGCAAAGTTCAAACCTTTGATTAATTACCTTGACCTGCAATGAGCCGGCCTCCTGTAAACAAAGAACTGACTATAATAGATCATGGTCCCGTCAGTTACATATACATAGGTGTACAGTAACTGATGCAGGATAAATTAATAAACTCCCTGCAAGGATTTTGATTCAAGAAGAGGTGATCCCCAGAGACAAGGGGCAAACAAGAAGATTTATTTCAGACCTGATGATCCCTCTCTTGTGTTTAAATTAGCTAAAGACCTCTTGACTAGCTATTCCAGAGCCCCCTTGGCTGCACTCAGTATGTGTTCCTGCAAAACTTAATTTTCACATCCAACTTTCCAACCCCTGCATAAAACTAAAACTGGGACTCTGAGTAGGTGGGACATTACTAGGTAATTGCAAACCATCTGGACCAATCATTATGATTAGCCAATGAAAATAGGCAGCAGGAGTCAGATCATATTTATTTCACTCTTCTTAACAGGTGTTACACTTTGCAATGCTTCCACTGGCCTCAGAAAACTATGAAAATATTATGGGCCAAAACCACTTTGCTGAGCCAAACCAGCATGTCTGGCTTTTCTTCATCCAATTTTATTGTCCAGGGTGGCATACTGAGCACTGCGGGATGCTCTGATAAACAAGAAGAAATGCCATAAAATATACAAAGTTCTGTTGTTTTTTTTTAAGCACAACAACATACCAGCTCTTATATGTGCGGCGAATTTTCGCAATTTGGCTAATTATTTTTTCAAAAAAAGTATTATTTCAATCCAAAGAAGAAATCTCCAAAAATTGAAAAACAATTTGAAAAATCACCATGTTTCTACATATTGTCCAGGCAAGTAGTCAGGATACAAAGGGACTTTAATACATTTCTATTTTCATAGCTTGTTTATAGCCAAAAGTGGTTAAATATCCTTGGATTATATCACAAAATTGAAACAAAAACACAACAACAAACGCAACCTAACAATTGGCACCCTCAAGTCAAGCTCATTGGGAGAGGGGCCAGCAAGATTTTCACCTGCACATCATTGGGTTTGAACCAGTGTTGTGAAATTCTTCCCTTTTAAACAGAACCTTCAATCTCCGTTTTAACATTGTAAGATTTATGTGGAGGTACTCTAGGTCAACATTTGAGCCTGGTTCTTCCCAATTTTTGATTTTTTGATTTTTTTTTAAAACGCATTTTTCAAATTCAAGAATCTTTGTGTCCAATTTCATTTAGACATTACACATTCCTCAATGTTAGAGATTATATGGGTACAAAGTTTTACAACAAATTAAAAATAGAGGTTTATTAGACTTTTCATAAAGTCATCCTGTCTTCACCCTCTCTTTTGGCCTCTTTTCACCCCCTATCCCAACTTTGAGTGAGGTCCCCAGGTGAGGAAGTTTTATTTAATCAGCATATGAAATGCTGAAACTTACATTTAATGCACAAGGTTCGAGGTCATTACAGTAGTTGTACATGTAGGAGCAGTGAAAATATATGTAGCAGCAGTGGAGGCGCTCACGAAAACGGAAACACGGGTCAAAACAGGATGAAACTCAGTTTGGCACAAAAGTGGTGCATTTCTGAGTTTGACGGTCTCCGCCCTTTGAAGGCTAATGTACTTTTTTGCAGGTTTTTTTTTAAATCTCACCTGTTTCTGGAACAAATTCAGTGTTCTGGTGTCGTGTTTTCCTGACTTTACGGAAAACTCTATTATGTAGGCGCAGAGTTCAACAGCTAACTAAAATAAATATTTGCCAATAAAATTCATTCAATTTATTAACTTTCCAAAATAAAAAAACTTTTTAACCTCAGTATCCTAACCTTATTTTCAAGAATTTTTTATCATTCGTTTTCATCAATGTATAACTTTGGGTAGAATCAGAAAGTATAGTCGTGCTGCAAGGGCTTTTCAACCCATGACACCAATGATTCTTTTGAAGGACATCGTTGTAGTTATGAGTCAACTACATCCCCTTCTATTAGTCCATGTCTTTTCATTTATGTTTGACTATCAACTTGAGTACACCTTTGTTTTAAATAGGACTTTGTTTGTGCAAGTTTTAACCATTGTTCCTTATTTGTTTTTTGGGTGAACTATTTAGGATGGTTTATGAACATCTCTTAGGATGTTTCATACCAAAAAATCCATCCTCAATGTTTTAGGAATTATTCCAAGCTGCTACTACTGTTGCCCATGGTGATACCTCTAAATCAATGGCCTTAATAATGGTGGGGGCTAATAGATTGTTAGCAATGGCAAAAGACATTGCAAGTCTTCATCTTATTGCCATATGCAAAATGTTTCTTTGGTTAATTAGTTGCTTCATTGTCTTATAACTTCAAAGGTTGTTTCAATAGCACTTATCCCCCATCAATTCGAAGTATGGGCCCCAAGAGATTGTCAAACCATCCTTTTTAACATCAAAGACCTCCTCAACCTACACCCTAATTGGGTCATGATGCAAGTTGACATCGAAAATGCTTTTAATAACGTTTCTCAAATTGCTATTTTTTTAAAACTATGGGATGTTGAAGGACCTTTAATGAGCATTATCCTTTTTACTAGGTTGTTTCATGGTGTTCGATTTTCTCTTTACTACCAACATGGGCAACATAAGGAAAGGGTCACCATTATTGAATTGTCTTCAAGCATGAAGCAAGGTGACCCCCTTTATTTGCCCTAATTCATTATTGAACATTCTTAGAAACCATTGCATAAGCCTTTAACTGTGTCTTTCCATCCCTAAAAAGTAATATACACACCATGGGCCCTATGAACGAAATTGTCCCTACCTTTTACCATCTTTCAACCTAATTAGCCCTAGTTAAACTTAAGGTCAAAATGTCAAAATGTAAGCTTTGGAATCCATTAAAGATCCCTTCCAACATAGAAATTTTTCAAGGTTGCACTTTGGTCACATATGGCTTACGCATTTTTTCTGTGCTAATGGGTTTTCAAGACTTTGTCACACATTTTTTGGATGAAGCTTTATTTCAAAATGTGGCACATATCAATAATCTTTTTTTCTTGGGAGACACACAAGTTACATTGGGCATTTTGTCTTCATGTGTTAATCATCAACCTTCTAATCTCATTTGAACAATACCTCCTTCTTCTTTCATGTTTTTTTAGTGAGTTTTGATATGAGAGTTATGCAAATATGTGGGGACATTATGGGTCTAAGGTCATGGGAGTCTATTTAGGGCCCCTTAGCAAGGTGTCAGGCTTGATTACCCATCTCATTTGATAGTATAAGCCTTTTATCTATGGAGGATTGTGCCCCATCTATTTTTCTAAAAAGTTGGGCTTTGGTGGCTTCATATTTATGCTTTAAGTTTCGTATTTTCAATCAATCCATTTTGGAAAAGTATGTTTTTCAAGTTGAAGAGGGCCCATACCTCCTACAATCATGCCTTTGTGTAGCTCAAGATGACCTTCCTCTTGCGGCTAGAAAGATGCACCTTTTTTTTTTAATTTGGCAATTATTAGTGCCCCAAGTCTATAAGCACCTTTGATGGACATCCAGCACGACACATCCTTTATGTTTATCTTGGAGGATGATTCCATTTCCTCAACATCCAAAGGTTGCATTTGTTCTTATTCAGCCAAGGGGGTGGGGTTATGGTTGATTGTTAAACCACCTATCTATTCATTTCGCATCACACATTTTACTTTCACTTCAATGTTGTGTTTTTTCTCAATTTGATTTAACCTTCGACATCTAGTCTCTTCACGCTTGAGTGCAAATTCGAATTAAACACATTTAGCATGTTGTCCATTTGGAAGTCAACAAATAACCACACATGATGCCATTAGAGATGTCATGTATACCTTCACTCGAGAGAATGAACATGATGTATAGAGAGAATTGTGGTAAGCCTTAATACCAAGAGTTTCATTACGAGCCAATCTCTACATGACTCATGAAGACTAAGTCTTTGTCATCGATGTGGTGGTTATTGACCCGACATGAAAAATGGTGGCTACAAGTGTCAATAATTGACCAACTAATGCACTTCTAGAACGTCGTGCCATTGCTAAGATCCACAAACATAAAGGGCTTCATGAAGGGCACCACTTTATTTTAATGGCCATGGAAGTGCACAATGCATTTGGCGTGATATGGATCGTTTCATCATGGAGTTGTTCATCCTTCTCATGATAGATGATCAAAAGGTCATTTATCCTTCTCTTTTTGCATTCAGTTTTTCAAGCAATGTGTTAATATTCTTCTTCAATGTGCTTTAGTCTTTACTATAGACATGAAGATTTCATTGGTGTGAGATGTTTGTTTTATACTTCCTATTACTATTAGATTTCATAATTTGCATGCGGGTGACATTAGAAGGGTTATGGGTGAGATAACTTCCTACCATGGGAGGGACTAGCTCTCTCCCTTCTTTGGTTCCTTTTAGTTGTGCATCTTTTTGGCCTTCCTTTTTGTCTTATGTGTGATGGTTCCAACTATCGAAGTTTTTTATCTGATTTTTTGTTGTCCCATTTTCAAAAAGTTTTTTTCATGGTTTTCAATTTCAATTAGACATCTAACAAAAGACTAATTCCACAATTTGATTATTGTGCAAATTCAACTTAATCTAGTTCACAAAAACATGACTTAAAACCTTGATTTTTAACCCTAAAAACCTTATACTGTCACAACATTAGTTCAAACCCAAGACCTTTTAATGGTTTCAGGGTCCTAGAAGGGGCTATATGATGGGGTATATAAGTTTTATTTTTACAATGCTTAAATTTTGGTTGAAGACTAGATTAATGACTTGCAAAAAGTTATCTCTAGTCTTTTGTCCTTGGGCTAGGAAAAATGTTAACCAAAGTGAACCAACATCCAACTAGAGGGCACCATGTTGCTGTGTGGACAAGAAATACTTTTTTTATTGGGTTCTAGGTCAAGATTTTTATATAAAAAAGTTGAATTCTTTTGTTAAAAGATGATAAAAAGATTGAATTTTATAGTTAAATATTAATTAATTGTTGAATTTTATATCTATATACACTCATGTTTTAATTTGTTGTAAAACATTATATTCATACAATCTCTAGCATTGAGGTTGTGTAATGTGTGCATGAAAATGGATCCAATTTTTTAACCAAGCCTAAAGGTTCTTGAATTTGAAAAAATGTGTTAAAATTGAAACCAAAAAATTTAAAAATTGGAAATACCAAACTCAAATCATCACAAAAAGAACCTTCAAATAAATTTTACAACATAAAAATCAAAACTAAAAGTTCTCATAACAAGGAAGAATTGCACAACACTAATACAAACTGGCTCCATGAAATATACTTACCTAATAACCACCTATTTTCCTACCTATTACAAACCATTTCCATATACATATACTAACCTATTAGCAACCTTTTCTCCTACCTACTAACCTACCTACAAACCATCTCAAACATCTACTTATGTAACAGCCACCTATTTTCCTACTTACCTACCTCCCTAAAATATAAGACCTAGTATTTTTTAAGGGCAAGTTACCAAGGTGGAACTCGACATGAACTCAATTGAGGTTCATAGTTCATACACGACTGAGTCTTGCCTGACTTCCAATGGACGGTGTGCTGGTGGCTGTTTTTGTTGGTTCACTCTAGCGCGGTCTGACACTAGAAGGTGAAGTAAATTCCCGAGCTTTAAAGGATTGGCTGATCCATGGAATTTGCATATGAGGGAGTGTAGTATGGTATACCCAGGCTCTTACACCCAACATAAATGCTCCGCTCGGCTCATGTACTTTTACTGAGGACAAAACTTGCTGCAACTGCAGCTCAAAGTTTGAGGAGGGTGGAGGATGAAGATTGGCATTTATGGGTTAGAAAATTATTTGCTTACCATGCACATAGTCAGTTGCCTTTTTGAACAGGTCAGTTTTGGCTTGCTTGTGGCTTCGGCAAAATATGAAAGGTACATCCCAGTGTGGGAGGAGCTGCTCTTTAAATTTTTTTAAGCACCACCAGTTTTGGGCATTTGGGGAAAAAAAATCAGAATCAAAGAACTGCCAGTTCCGGGTACTTGAAAAAGAAATCAGAATCAAAGAACCACCAGTTCTGGGTACTTGAAAAAAACCAGGATCAAAGGACGGACCGCTAGTCCAATGTTTTAGACTACCAGTTCCCCAGTTGACAGTTCTAAGCTTTGACAGTTCCAAGCTATACCAGACTCGTCAATTCTGGGTTGAAGCTACACTGGTTTTGGATTTTAGATATTTTTAAATCATTAAAATTGCATTTAAACTCCTCTTCTTTAGGAGTGTAGATGGTGACCATATTGTGAAGGGATGTCATTGAGCCTTGTTTGCCCATGAGATCCCAATCAAACAAGACCTTGGCTTTGATACTCAACTCATTGTCCTTATTTGTAAGGATCCTCCTTTTATTTGGGGTATTGTGAGAACTCCTTTTGAATAGGTACTAAAGGTGCAGCTAATGAAAGTAGGTTGAATGGATAAAGCTGAAGGAGTAGATGGAATCAAATAAAGTTACACATAACGCATTAATCAGTTTAGACATGTTATCCATATATATAAATTCCTAGGAAAATATGAATTTTATTTGTGATAAAATAACCACCATATAATTGAACATGCATTTTTTAAAAATATTTTGATGTACAACATGCAATCTATTATATACATGACTAAAACTTATACATGCAACTATTACCCCAGAAGGAAAAAAAAAAAAGAAAAAAAAAGATGCAATTTAAACTTTCATATATGTGATCATATATATATCCAAACCCAAAAAAGATAAAACAGTTAAGCACCACAATTCAATTTTTTAAATTTTGCTGAAAGTTTTTTTTTAATATTTCAACTTTGGTAGGTGGTGTGGCTTTAATGTCTAAACTCCAAATGTCCACATTCAATATGACATTATTTAAAGGTTGTATAGCATCCAAAGTATTTATGGTGCCATCGGAGATTGACCTTTATATATTGAAGTTTACAATTAAAGCATAGGGGCTAGGACCCAAAAAACCATAAACCTAGAGGTCCTATTAATCGTATGACTTGGACCTTCTATAAAAACCCTTAAAACTTGTCAGCTCTGATCCTACAATGGGTCTAGGGTCATGTGGGGACTCACTTGGTCTGATTCGAAAGCTAGTTTCAAATCCATGTAGACACATTAGGTCCAATTCTTGGCTAGATGCAAGTTCATGTAAACTTGCCAAGTTCAATTATTCAACCCAAATCTAAACATGGCCCTCACCCAGAACTTGAAATTGGTCGACCATGTCTAGGAACTCTCTTCAGATGTAAAATAATGATATAATTGTGAGAGCTTAAAGTCTCTTTCAAAATGAGTTTTTGGTCAAAATGGTTTTTCAAATGTTTTATTCCACCATGCCTTTAAACAATGCATTCATTTGGGTGTACAACACCTAAATGGTAAAGGCAACTTTGACTAATAATCAAAACTAGATTATTTTTAAATATCTACAAAATGTACTTAATAAATTAGAACTAACTTAAAAGGAACAATTTAAAGTTTTAAAAATTGGTGATCAACACATGGCATTACCAAATCTAACATAATCACACACATAAGAACATGCAAAAGAATTATGATTTTCAATTTTGTATCTGAATTTCAACAATTGCAAGTTAGCATTTTTTTTTCATTTTCCTAATTCTTTTATTTGGCTATACATGAGCATCCTATTGGAGGCAAACAATTGATAACTATTTTACATTTTTGCTATGTACAAGTGGCGACTTGCAATAGATGTAAAATCAAATATTCCATCCAAGAAAAATTCAAGATGACATATAGTTGCAACACAAATTATTTTCAAGTGGGGTATATATATCGGTTATATTGTTTTTACATGACATACAAAACTTGACAATGTTTTCAATAGAGATTATGTATGTACATTGGTCAACATTTCAAACATTGTATACAAAATGTGGTAATAATGTTTTTTGCAATCCATTTTTTGTGCTCAAAATTGAGAGGTTGAACCCTAATTCTTTCAAATAGGACTCATTGCAACCTATGTCAAATTTGCACAAATAACACCCATTAAAGCTTTCCTTTCATGCATTCCCACATTAATTCAAGTGTACAATCAATAAGCAAGGTGCATATCAATTTGAAACAGAAAATCAGCAAACAAACTACAACCAAAAAACCAATCAACTTGAAATAGAAAACCAACAAGCAAAAAACATGCATAAGGTGCTACAGAACATGTAAATATTTGTATTTAGCCAAATCATACAAAAAACATAGCAAAGGAGTTGGGAAAAAAATGCAAATTCAAACTACAAATCAAAACTTAGCTAGTTGCATAGAAGCTTCAATTTGAACTCAAAAAAATGTGCAAAAACTTCAAGTATGCAGGATCTTGGTTTTTGTAAGTGGTGGCAAAATATTGTCCATTGGTAGTTTCCATAGTTTTTTAGGTGTAAAACACTACAAACAACAATTTCAAATGAATGTATATATAATTTTGAATGAGAATTATTCTCAAGTATAACATAAATATCATAATTCCAAAAGATGGAATTGTTTTTAAAAACTTTGCATGTTATTTCATGGGTATTGTAACACATATAACATTTTGTCCATATTGCATATTCATATTCCATGCATGAAACTATTGCATTGCACACACAAGTTTGGCCAACAACTTATGACATTAATAGGTAACTTTAATGTGCATCTTTTGCTAGGTAGGTTGGCCCCAATAAAATCCTAAACAACTAGATGTATTCATGCCGTATGCAATTTTTGGATGAAACAAATAACAAGAAGTAATGGTCAAAGGCATTGGAATCAATAAACACACATGTACTTAGATTTTGTAACCTCCTAAACACATACAAAAAACCTTTGGGACTTAATAACCAATGCCACATGTGATTTTTATTTTATTTTTTAAAAATTATTCCCCCCATTACATAATTATTTAGTGGACACAATGTAATGGCATAAGCAAGGTCAACTTAGATGCCTTTAAGGGAGGAGAACATTGGGTGGAATGTGTGGGTCCAAGCCATTGAATCCAAGCAATGAATCAATAGATCACATCTAAATCATCCAACTCTAAAAGCACATCTTGGTGGTTGGATTTGGTAATGCAAAATTTGGACCATTGATGAAGGTTTTAGGTAGTTGTGATGCAAATGACAACTTGATAAATGACAATGCGGTCATCCATTGATTAAAGCACATTGTGACAATTAGATTTGGTAAGTTTAAATCTAGACCATGGATAGGGGTTTAAGGTGAAATTTCATGCACTTCCATTGTTTTGTACACACAAAGTTATGTAGGAAAGTGATGTTAGACTCAAGAAAGTGTTGTTAGAGACCTTGTTGTTGGGTGATAGATTTGAAGAGAAACATGGACTTGCAATTGAAGGATGAAGCAAGTGATGTCTCCTTATTTAATTTGTGTTCGTGTGTCCCAAAGTTGTTATTATGCATTGTGAGGGTTTTAGGTGTGTAACCATTGTCTTTGACCTACTATAGCAATGGAATTACTTGGTTCAAGTTTTGAAAGTGGTCCAAGTCCTTGTCCTCTATATTTGGAGGTTATGTGTTGATGCAAACATGAATCATCATTCTACAACTCCATACATTATATTGAATCATTGGGAATTGGATATGCTTCCAAAATATTGCATACATTAGAAGAAATTTTTTAATCTATGACTCCATATATGATTGATTTTATAATCATACCGAACATTATATGACTAAAGGCCCTTAGTTGTAACAAACAATCCACTAATAACAATAGGCCTAATTATAACCACTCTATTTGCAACTACATGTGAC
>Ga0116228_10002501_pt1 | contig 15900 bp, 5 predicted proteins | sample S1TSphfallax_2_FD_89694 | JGI IMG/M metagenome (GOLD analysis project Ga0116228, IMG submission 89694) | Host-associated microbial communities from peat moss isolated from Minnesota, USA - S1T2_Fc - Sphagnum fallax MG | ecosystem: Host-associated > Plants > Peat moss > Unclassified | place: USA...
AGGTAGATCGAGCATGAGAGGTTCAATGCTTAATAGGTATAAGACAGATCTGTAGAACGTAGGCACCGGGGGTCTAGGGCAGGTGGTGTATGCGTCGTCTGTTTTTCTGGGTCCCTCTCTTTTTGGTTACAACTTGTTCACATTTCCATCACCCATTATAGGATACATTTGTAATTAATTTTTTATTATAATTCCTATTGATACAAATATTCTAGCCAATAGTGTGCCACTATTAAATTATTATATATTGTTCAACTATGTTATGATTATAATACAACTATTTATAATGTAATAAGGATACATATTCATTAGTTATTTATACCTTCATCATATGTGCTTTGTTTTGAGTGATTTAAAATGTTATTGGAGCATTAACTCAAGTTTTAGAAATCATCTTTGAAGGGTTAAGGAAAAGGAGTAATGAAAAAATAACAAGAAGATAAATAAGTTTTTTAATTTACAAAACATGTTTTTTTTTCCCATCTTTGGACCCTTCTTACTTTCAAACCTCATAACTTTTTGATTTCTTATTTATTTTAAACAATTTAAGGTGTTATAGGAATGCCATCTAAAGTTCTACAAATCATCTTTGAAGTATAATAACAACAGAATGATATACAAGGAATTTTTGGGTGTTTGGGAATTAACTTTTGTAACATTTGGTGGTTTTTTTTTTGAGTTCTTAACCCCCTTTACTTTGGGGTTCCATAACTTTCTCAAATCTATGAACCATTTTTGACAATTTTTAATGTGCTAAACGTGTTAATAAAAAGGGTTCAGTTTTGTTTGGACATTAAAACAATGGAGCCTTCCCTTTGGATTTGGCTTGCTTTTAAGCACTTAAGTGTTATAGTTACAATTCAATTTGCAATTAATGAACAACTAAAATATTTAATCCATTTGCTTTGTTTTTGAATACCATGTTACAAACTATATAAAGAGGCTTGTGCCATTTTCGGATGAGTTCAAGAAAACATAACCTAAAAGCAAAACATAAAATTTTAAAAAAAGTTTCATAGCTATTTTTTAGTTCATTTAATCTTGTGTTTTCCTACCTACTTACCTACCTAGGTCAGTAAGTAGGTTCTATTTTTCTACCTATCTATGTAGGTAGGTAAGTAGATAGGTCCTATGTAAACACATTGATATGTAGGTCTTAAGAGTTATCAACCTATTTCCTTATGGTTATGCATGACCTACTTAACTACTAAAATAAATGTTTGTATTTTTTATTTAACTTAAAATACAATTAATATGCCATGTGGCAATTTTTTTATTGTGTAATGTGACACAATTTCGGACCATGTCATTAATAATCATAATCAATGATGGAGATCAATATTTTGAAAAATAAATAAATTTATGTCCAAAACACTTCATAATGCCATGTGTTAGATTTTAATAAATGGATGACAATTAGTGATGTCAACATGACATCATAAGTGTAATTATATTGGAGTTGCATAGTAGTTGAAAATGAGTTGTTTTGACACAGTTGTAATTGAATTACAAGGCCAATTGCAAAACACCTTTTGTTTTCATAATGTTTGCCTAATGGCCCATTGTTAACCAACAAATGCATATTACCATGTGCACATTGCACACGACATAAGTTCCAAATCCAAAACCTAGAATAAAAACTAATAACTAAACTCCAAAACCCATATAATGCCAAAAGCTTTTCAAGTTGTTAAAAATGTTTTAAGCTTCAAGAATGAACATTGTAACAAGTTTTTTTCTTTTTCTACGTAGCTATGGCCTAAGTATAAGGGAAAGATTCAATTTTATAAAAATCTTATGAGAACATCTTCACATGTACAAGTTTAGGTGGTTAGTCAAACAATTACAAAGTTTGCTTTTCATTAAAAACAAAATGTTGAAGCAACATTCATCTTCAACAAATCCCAAAACTTGGCACATGGCAAGTTTGGCAAGCTTCACATACTTAGAGGTGGTTGAGTGAGTAGCTTAGATGTTGATATAAAAAACCACATGCTTTTCAAATGGTTGCACTCCTTGCCATCTTTCTTTAAGATTTCGTTTAAATTATGGAGCATGGTCATTTTAAAGAAAGAAACTTGTGATTCAAGCTTAAACTTATTTAGTGGAGTAGGCACCAACAATTTTCCAACCTTCTTTGGCATATAGTAGAAAAAAATGATGACCTCCAACTGAAGAGGGAATGATGTTTCAGGTTTTGCAACAAGGCAATAATGTAGAGAGACCACCCCTGAAACATTCATAAGTTCTTGATTAGGAAAATGATGATCCAACCCAATTACAAAAATAGAAGCTACCTTTGAACATTAGAGCTAAACCAATCCACACATTTGGGAAAATAAAGTAGGGTTCATTGGCAAGGCAAGCCTAGTGGTATACTACCAAAAATGAACCCAATCTATGTGACCATTGAATTTTGTTGTGCACCAATCATCATCACATGAAGGGGATTTAGTGAAAATTAGAGGTAGTCCTTCATGCTTGCCTTCCAAGAAGTTGTGAACTCCATTGAAAACTTCACCCTTAAACTTGCATTTAGGGTCATTGTAAAGCTCATACATCTTGGACCTACACATCTTAATAGTTTTAACAAAATCATAAATATAGACATCCCACCCTTGGGCATATTTGATTAACATGTGAGCCGACTCCAAAAGTGGCAAGATGTAATGGAGGTCGATAATCAACTCAAAATCCAACTTTTGCACATTCATTAGTAGTAAAACATGTGTTTTTCAACTTGTTGTTGTCAACTAATATAATTGAAAGATGTTCAAATTCCAACTATTTGAATTGAAAATGACATTTTTTCAACTATATTAGTCGACAAAAATAAGTCAAAAAAACATGTTTTCTATTAGTGATTGGATCTTGTAACACCTCCATTGTTAATATGATCTTCCCACATTTTCATGATGAAGGTTTTATATTTAGTCATAACCCACTTGCAAGGAGACAATATGGAAATTGAACGGGTTTTTATGTTCTACAAAATTTTCTTACCTTTGGTGTTAAGAGAGTTGCAAGCTTTTCACTAGAAGAAAAATGTTAATTTGCAATTTCAATTTGTGACTATAAAATAGTTGCAACCAAGTTTTACAACCAAAATTGCTTTAGTTGCATAAGTGAAGTCACATGCAACATTTAATCACAAATCATGACTTAACATGATGTATATGGTCAAGGTATACATGTTCATCATCTAACCATTTGTATAACATTTGCAAGTAAGTTTTGTTTTTTTGCAACTATTTTTACAACTATCAAATATCCACACATTGTTTGCCACATGTTTTAAATTAAAATAATTTTAAAACAATGATTATAAATGTTGAAAAATCCATGTCATTAAATTCCAATCATTTGTGATGGTGTCACTTGGCAATACCAAAATCCACCATGTGGCACTATGAAAAAATTTGGGTGAAAATTCTTTTATTATTTAAACAATAATTTTGGCCATTTGTTATGAGCATTCATTTAGGTCTTAAATTGTGACATGCGGCATAATCAAAATCTACCATGTAAAATATTAATTATATATTTGGAAATATATTCAAATAAATATTTATTTGAATAAGTAGGTAGGTAAGTACATAGGCCTATATAGGTAGGTAGGTAGGTAGGAAAGTAGGTGGGATAAATGATAGGTATGTAAATATTGTTATTTTATTTTATGTTTTGTTTTTAAAGTTAAGCTTCTTTGAGCTCATTCCCAATGGCACATGTTTTGTATTATGAAAACATAACATAAAACGCCTTTGTTATATAATTTCCAAGATTAAAATGGAAGACAAAACATATAGGTTAAATTTTTTAGTGCACCTTAATTGCAAATTTTAGTTCTCAACTCAATAAATAGATAAATTAGTAAAAAATTGATAATCTTATATAATTATTTATAAATAAGAATAAATATTCAATATTCAATATTAATTATTAAATTATGAACTTATTAACTTGTTTAGTTGATAGATATCATTTTAAAAATCAGTTTAAATAAATATTAATATTAAATAAATATTAAATAAATATTAAATAAAATATTAATTGAAGTATTATTTAAGAATTAATAGAATTTAAAAGGATTAGATAATAGTAATTATTATTATCTATGACCATAACTCTTGATAAGTATATTTGAATGATATGATAATTAATTAAATATTAATTTGATTACTAATCAAAATATTTATTAACTTTAATAAAATTTTAAACTAATCAATAAACATTAATTATAAATATTGAAATTATGAACTAAATAGGAAATCAATTTAATTAATCATTAATTATAACTTTATAATTGAATGTGTGATATTTTAATTAATCTTTTATAAGCTACATAACGATTAATTAATTAGTAATTAAATTTTTCATTAATTATTTATCATTTGTAGCCTGACTAATAACTTGAAATTAAAAATTTATCAAATAGATTAATATAATTATTGAATATTACATATAAATTATTTATTGACTAAATGTTATTAAATTATTAAATATAATTTATGGTTGATTAACTCATGAAAATATTTATTAATTATTATTCGATATTTACATTATTTAATCAATTTGTTGATATCATTATTTTATGAATAATGAATATTGGTTTGAGATTAAGATTATGTCATTTTAATATGACATCGCCATTATAATTTAAATATATATTAAAATTAACTTGGTATATTTATTAAAAAATTATAATAGAAAATTAAGATGAAATTGTTTATTTTAATATGTTCATAATATGAAGCAATATGTGTTTAATATGCATTGAATATCGGCTAAATTCATTTAAATATGTTAAATAAGTTTTAATATATGTTTCATGTACCTTGATTACATGTTAAATATAGTTTTAATGTAGTCCAAAACACCATAGTGTATATAAAATGTGTAGGCACACCACAAAAAGTAACCAAGTTATATTTAAATTTGTAATTAAATGAACATAAGGACCTATTCTTGGATGAAAAACCCAAGAAGTTAGTCAATATGAATGGATGTACAATTTAATAGTCTCATTATCCTCATAAAAATAATAAGAAAATTAAAAAGATGGTTATTAGTGGTAAAAATATAAAACATAATTATAAATGATGAATAGTAGTTGTAAATTGGATGGTTACATAATACAAGATTTTTTATAATGTATACAACTTAAGCATTTTCTCAGGATTTTGGGCAAACTAGGAGTGCAAAGACTAGAGTAGATTTTTTAAACATTGCACTATGGCCATAGTAGAAAGGACTTGAATGGCCAAGTTGGTGCGATGTGCACAACAATGGATAACCACCAAATAAGGAACATTACTAGAAAACATGGTACTTTTTTATTAACAAATTTAACAAAAAAAATACCCAATTTGAACAAGCATAAAAAATACCATTTCATCATTTTGGAGAAGTTGATTTCGACATGTTCATTGTGATTGGGGTGGTTTTTTGATTGGTAATTTTGACTGGTCAAATTTTTGCCCGAATAAAAAACATTTGAGGCAGGTAGGTAGGTAGGTCATAAAAAAATAGGTAGGTAGGCTCAATGGTTCAATGGTTTATTTTATAAACATCTAGAAGTGAAAGGAGTTGAAGGGTTCAAACCTTCAAATTTGCACCTTAAGTTGGTGGACAAAATGTTTAGGTGAGTTAGGTTTTTAGCTTAGGCTAAATAGCCTAGTGAAGGTTTTTAGGTGCCTAAGCTAGGTTCATAATTAACTATTAGTGAATTTATTATGGATAATTTAATTATTAGTGAATTTGATTAATTATTGGTGAATCCAATTAACTATTAATGAATTCACCTATCCACAGTAATTATTTTTCATTTACTCGGGGGTTGTCCATTTTCACCATGGTGAATTTTTAAAATTTCACTTAAATTTTAATGAAACACATTTAGTGAATTTGGATGCATATTCATGTAGTGTAATTGCCATTTTATATTCTTACTTATGTCTTTACGTACTTATTTACTTATATGTATTTACCTACTCCTTCTCTCACCTACCATCATACATATCTACTTACCTACCCTTCTACCTACCAAACATTATGTAACTTACTTATTAATTATTTAATTTTGTTATGAAATAAACAAATGAAATAAAAAACTTGAAAAGTTTTCTCGACTTTGGAAGGTGTAGTGCATTGGTAAGGATGTGGTTTATCCTTGAGGAAGTAAAGGGTTCAATTATTAATACTTGTAATTTACATACATGTTTAAAATGTTAAAGTAAGTTAGGTTAAGTTGAATAGACTAAACTAAAATAGGTAGGGTAGGGTAAGCTACCACCTACCTACTTGCCTTAACGACCTACTTAAACTTATATACAATCTACCTACTTAAACCTATGTACACAAAAATAATAATTGGTAATAGTCTAAGAAGAAAATTAGGCAGAAATTTGACTAGTCAAATGGTCCATTATCCAATAGTCAAAATAACTAATCAAATAATCCAATAATTTATTAGTAAAAAAAACCATCTTTAATCATGCAAAACAAGTCCAAATTGATAGGATGGTTTTTTTACATTTGTCCAAATGGGGTCTTTCTTGATTAAATTCTCTAATCAAAATAACCTATTTTTGTTGTAGTGACAAAAGTTCGAAAAGAGGAAGATCTAGATTGTGAAGGTTGTTAGGGATTGAAGCTCTAAAAATAAGCTTATATTTAACATTGGGGGCGATTATAGAAGAGCCATCATGTAAAATACAAGATCCAAAAAATTAAAAAACCTTAATAAAAAAAAATGAACATCAAGTTTCAAAAACACATGAAAACATAATTAGGTGGTTCACAAGTGGCATTTGAAAATCCATTAATTTAACACTAGTGATTGTTTTGCAGTTTTAACAAGTATCAAACCATTAATCCTATAATTATCCCCTATTCTTTTAATTATAAATATTAATAAGCCAATTTATGAATATCCCTAAACATATGATTTATAAAAGAATCCATGCAAAAGATTTAAAAATTTAATGTGAAATGGACTTTCAAGGACAAAAATTTACAACATTCACATCATTTAGAATTTTTTTAAATTTTAAAAAAATATATATAAAATTATTTTTTAATGCATTTCAATAATAAATTCTTCATTTGATGATTTTATTTTATTTTTTTGAATGCTACCACTTTGACATATTTTTTGAATCCATAAATTTCATTTTTTTGTGTGATAGATAATGTTGTCATTTCAAAAGTTCATTACAAGTCCATAAACTTTTTAGAATTCATCTAAACTTTTTATGATGATTCCCATTATAGTCTATGACAACATGAATAATTAAAAAATTGACAATGTTAATTTTGAATATGGTTTTAAATTTTACATTTGTATGTAATTTAGAAAAACTACAAGTGTGATAGTCCAAATTGTCCACTTATTTATGTTTTACCCCACTATAGACTTGGTTCAAACTACAAACTTTGGTTTGAACTTTGTGGAGAAAGGAAACTTAGGAACACACTATGGGCTTGGTTAAAACCTTGTGGAAAGAAAAGCACATAACTCATGAAAACTCAAGTGTAATGGAGTTGGAACTTAAAAACATAGTGCAACAAAAAGGAAAAAAAATCAAGAGACTTACCAAGTTTTTGGAGTGCATTTTTATTGTTGGAGGGTGAGGACACAATCAAAAGAGCTAGGGGCGCCAAGGTAAAAGTCCTTTTCCAAAGATTGCACATAACACATATTATTTTTGTGTTGGTTTGTAACTTTAAAATTTGTATTTCAAGCACCCTTTTTAACATCACATTTTAGATATAAATACATTTTGGCTATAAATTGATTTTATATCATGTATATTATGTAGTCATGCCCTTTATCACATAAGCATGAATAACTTTTGTTAAAAACACATTTTCAAATTTTATAATTTTTAAGGTCAAAAACACTTTTGAGCCAAATGTGTTCAAATTAGTTATAATTATTTTTTTCATTAGTTCAGGTCATTTTTCCCTTCTAATCATCAATGTTAAAATCCTTTTTAATTTTCATAAGGAATGGAACACATTTGGTAGAAAAAAAAACATTTGAAGAAAACAAAGACTATTCATTTTCAAGGTTTGAGTGTTTTGAACATGTAATTTAAACATTTTAAATTTGTGTCAAGCTTTGAACATGTAAACATTACAATTAATGAAAAATATTCCAAATTTTTTTATGACAATCCAAAGTATTATGTTTCATTTGTGACCTCTCAAACATGTAAAAATGCAATTTTAAATAGTGTCCACTCATTTGGGCGATTCTTTTGACTATGTTTTTATCATGGATTAAACTCACATGGCTACGTAGTACACACAAATGCTACACAATCATAAGTTGAAACCTTTAAAGGTAGTCACCAAAGGCTTACTTTTGCCATTATAGCAATTGTAAGAAACTTAAATCGAAAATTAGAATTTAAAACCTTGACACTCAAGCTTGAAAGTCTTGAACCTCAATTTGTTCAATGCACATTGTACATGCAACTTAAACCCTATTTAGCCTTTTAAAAAATCCAAGTTCCAACCCACTTTATTAAAATTTTGGATTTTAAATTTTAATCTTACTTGTGAAAAGCAAAATTAGTGTGTGATTATGCATGTCATAATCACTTTTAATTCAAAAAATGTAATTTATAAGCACTGACCTATTAGAGTTTGGAGATAATTCAAAAATGATTTTATTTGCAAATTGAGATTTCTATGTTACCAACTTGCTATTGAAATTCAAAGTCTAATTGATGTGTGCAATAAATTAAGGATGCAACATTCATGAGAAGGTCAAGTTAGGTGAACGATTACACTAAATGAGTTTTATAATTATTAACGATGGCTAATTGATATAACATGAAAGGAGTGATGAGAGGTTTTGATCAATGAGTAGAAAAAGGTGAAAGGAATGTGTGTGGGTGAAAGCATGGTAAAATAGACCAACAAAATGTTGCACCTAAAATGTAGTTTGAAACTGATAGATGTTTTCATATAAACATATGAAAGTAAATTAAAATCCTGTGAAAGTAAAAATATGAAAAAACATTGCCTTCCATTTAAATTATAATAAGTTGAATATAAAATTTGAAAATTTTTCATATCATAAATTAGGTGAAAAGAATATTTGAACTTGATAGGGTCAATTTGATGTTCAAACCCACTTTTACACTATAAGTTTTATGTATTATACTTATAATATGCATAATTTGACAATACACAAGTGTTTTTTAAGGCTACATTAATTTAAAAGTAGAAAAAGTTCAATATTTCATTTACTTGCAACCCATTTGATAAGATTTGAAACTTCCTACAAATAGATGCAAATTTTGTAAAATCTATTTAAATTTACGTGAAGATGTTCATTTTTCAAAATTATAATATTAAAGCGAAAGATTATCTTCATATTAATCATTGAATAAAATAATATTCCTACTTTCAATGGATCAAAAATCTTTTGTGTCTACTTGTATTTTTTGTGACAAGGTACAAAGGTCGTCTACTTGACCATGCTTTCACTCGTGTGAGAATCATAGATCACAGTGGTAACTACTTTCACCTTTTAACGATTTAAGCTATCTTGGATGTTGAATTTGGTGATATTTAAAACCCAATGCATGGTGGATCTAGCAATCCTATAATTTTAAAGGATGAATTGTTGATGATATTCGCCTTTTCATCATGGGCCATTTATGGCTATTTACCTTATTCACCTATTTTTTAAACTCAAAGAAAATTGTCCCCTAGGGATTGATAAGGATAAAAAAGGGGTGTCTCCATGGTATGGTGTAGAAAAGAAGGAGTCACATTATGACATTTTTCACCATAACACATTTTTAATGTCTCTCTATAAATATTTGGAAAAGGTTTTTGTTTATGGAAATGTGCAATTCAAGGTGGATAACATCTTAAAATTTCATAATGTTGTGAAATTGGTGCACATATCAACAATTTGATTGTCAATGGAGTACATTTTAAATTTAAAACAATGTGTCACAAACATTGTAATTTAATAAAAAAGCTTCAAAATACTAGTTTTAATGGGGATTTGTCCATGAAACTTTGCACATATAAAGAAACCACCATAATGAATGATCTTCTACATCAAAAAAATCAATTTGTCACAAAGTCAAGAAATTTATATTATTTGATACAAAATGTTATTGTAATGTTGATGATTATGATATTTTAAAGTTGCAAAACATTCTTCCATCAAATATGTAATTGGGTTGAGTGTTGTTTTCATCATTCTACAAAAATAAAGTGAAAATTTAAAATTAATGAAAAATGGTATTCTATTGTTAAATAGAGTGTTTTAAATAATATTTATAAAATTATTGTTGTACATTTACATAAAGACACAATTATGAATCAATTTCATATTCATAATTTATATATTAATCTAAATTTTAAAACCCAAATCAATTTAATGCGATTTCTAAAAGAACTCAAAAGTGAGTGAAATTTGAATTGTTGCTACTTTTGATACTATACCTACTTCTACTTTTGACACAAAGTGTCTAAACCATACCATGGAAACACCCAAAGTTATTTACTCTACTTACTTGGCCACTTGATGATTCCCAAAAGCTCATGAAACTTAATTCAAGAAAAACACTAAAATCTAAGTTTAAAATATTTACAAAACCAAACATTTGGCACATTAACATATTTAAGTGTTGTCTCTAATTACCACTTGCCTATACAACCAAAATTCATAGCACATACAAGTTCAAATTCACTAGATTGAAAATTGGAATGCAAATATGAGATACATTGTAAATTAAGCTGTCCCAATTTGAAAATTTTATGGTGCCTCATCACCCTTGTACCAGGAGAAATTGAAGAGTTGCAATGGAAGTCTACATACATGTAACCTTGTAATCCAGAACTGAAAAATTCCAATCACATATATGTATATCTATACCTCACTTACCTCAACTACACACGTTCAATACTAGATCAAGATTACCCAACCATTTAACCTTCGGATATAGATTAACAATTTGCAGATCTAGAGCTGAGATTGTTGAATAGGTACTTGTAAGTTCTCTTGGGATTTTGCCCCATATGAACTTATACTGGCCCTCAGGATCAATACACCAAAACATAAATTTGATTGTATAATTCCTGTATTAAACAGCCAGCCAAGTTCTGGACTAACTTGAACCCTGAAACAAATCTTAAAAGCCCAATCATCGTATTGTGGTCAGCATTTAATTTTTTCAAATTTGTGAAGTAAGTGGTTGTGTCCATGCCAAGTTTGGACTCAGCCAAATTTGGCTAGAGGGTAGAGGAGGAATTCTAAAATTTTCTACTTCCTCCTCTAATTTGGCGACTTATTGGAACTGATATATTCTTAATATGATGAATTTACATTTCTTTTCCTCATAATGTGGCAACTTCAAGCGTGCCCATTTTTTCCCCCAAAAAATCCTTTGTACCTTTTGCCCCTTCCTTTTCTTTTTTCCTTGCCAGGTTGCAAAAAATCACCAAAAAAAACCACTGATTGTGATCACATGCCAATATTCTTTTGCACAAATATAAGGGATATAACTTAGGTGTGCATTATGATTCTCTAAGTATCTTTAGTTTAGGGGAGCAGCTCTGTTATGGAACAAATGTAGAGAACTGTGATTAAAAATATGATTATGAAGGAGACATGTTATGTGTTGCAGAATTCTCACTAATTGTGAGGAGTTCTTGCTCATCATGATTTGCACACAGCTGAAGCTTATTGATTAATTAATACTCAGTACTCAATTATTAAATTGTATTATTGTAGTAGTCAGAAATTTGAGTGCAAAAGGTGTTGCAAGATCATTTAACCTAATCGTAACCCATCTCTACCTACCACAAACAAAGTTTCTTTCGACTGCATGATGTCATGAGACTTGAATGGAGATCAATATTTTCTTAACCCTGTCTGTGTACAGAGAAGGGAAGTATACACTAGTGTAGAAAATATACACAAGTAAGTAAATATTGGGTGCTAAAATGCAAGGAGCTACTCACAGAAATTTGGAGCTTTCAAACGCATGCTTCTCTAAATTTACTCAAGGGTGCTCAAACCCTAACATTTATGTATACATTTTCAACCTTGGAACCTCCTCCTCTTTCAAAGAGAGAGGGGTTTGGCACTTTACTTGTGCTATTTGTTTTTAACTGGAGTCTGATCCCACCACAACAATACATTCAATGGATCAGCTATCAACTATGCCAACAAGTATACATCTCATGGCTCTTGGGAAAAAGGAAAAAAAAGAATTTAAAACAAAAAAAACATGTAGTGCACAAAACTCTCCAGTTAGAAAACACAATCCACTGGTGAAAGTAACTTCAATAATAAACAACACACTTCCGTCTGTTCAAGGAGAGGCCAAGTTATATTAGTATATTCATGCATGAGCTAAAGAATTGGAAATTTTTCTATGTGATTTCACCTTAGAAATCAAATGCAATTGACTCTAATTAACCGCTGCCTAGCTAGCTCTTGTGTGGAACTCTTCAGCCTGGAATATTGTTTCATTTATATTACAGCCTCTAAGCAATCAATAGTTCCAGGCAGTTGAAGAGCTAGTTCCTTATACCGGTTGGCATCTTATTCAATTGAGCACCATTGATTTGTTACGGGTGCACCCAAACCTTATTTAGCCCTCATATATATATTGTCCTGGCGGCTGAGCTGGGGGTTGACGGGGACGTTGAAGACGTTGGCTTCTTCATCTGTTCATCAGATCATCCCTTCCAAGGAAAGCTCTCTCATAATCACCAGCTCCTCCTCCAGAAAATGTTTTTGCCCTGGACGAAGACGTTGGAACTTGTGGTGGGTGGGTGAATTTATATTGTAGTAGCGGGGGGTTCATGGATTTTTTGCATGTACAAGGCGGTGGTCATTTAATCGAATGCAACTACCGCATGGAAACTGTTCATGCAACTAGGCGGTGTCGAGGTCTGCAAATGCTTGCTATGTTAGAATTTTCATAACCCTTTTTTGTAAAAAAAAACCTAGTTCAAATACGACCATTCTCAATGAAATTCCCTAATTAAAAAAAAATTGGTTGCCATGATAAGCAATGAGTATGTTCAACAAGAGCACATATTCAAACTGAATCTCCTAATTGAGTTATATTATGTTTCTCCAAGCCAGGTTCCAAAACTGAGACTGACCAGTCTGAAGGACTGCCTCTTCATGAAGCATAATAACGAACTTCAATCTGCAGCCTTCAAAGGTTGTAATTCATTTGCTACACCTAATTCCACTTACCCCATATACTTAAAGATAAGGTGACGCAAAAGTTGATATTCAGACGATCACGTATTATACATGGTTATACAGAAAACTAGAACTTAAACAATACTATACTGGGAAGGTGATTACTATACGATTAAAGTATAATTACACGTATAATTCATTGCAGAAACTACCTTAGGAAGTCGTATAAAACTTGTGTTATAGAGTTTTAGCCAATTTTTTTGGTCATTTAGCAGGAGCTCATATTTGGGATGATTTGATCATGAGGTATCTCCTTGAAGGCCCCTCTTGACCATATGTCTTACGTTACTTGAAGGTTTGGGCGTAGTAGATAGTTTCTTCTTGTCTCCTCCCAGAAGTATTCAGAAGTATTTCCATTGACTTGTGATCCAGACACTAATGCATCCAATAGGCAACCGAAGTGGTCTTATAAAGGCAGTGTCTTCAGAAGTAATAGGCCACTATGGTGATGTACTTCTAGTTTCTGCGCCTCCTGCGTGTAGCAATTCCTTCCAGCCATAACAGGTTGCAGGATCTTCATTCTTTTTCTTATCAACGCAATCAACTTGTTTTTCATTCTTTCTTCTTTGCAAAAAAACTTCTAATTTGTCAACAAGAGCATAGGAATGGCTGACCCACACCAATGGATGAAAAAGTCCTAATATAGCAAAACTCCAATTAATATTTTATTGTTTATGTAATAAGTCACCACGTATACATTGTGAACATATTTTTTTCCGATTTTTCTAAAATAAAATTCCTTTTGGATGATGTGCATTGTTCAGCTTGGATTTAAACATCATAAATAAAGAGGTCCAAAATAAGATTCACAAACTTCTCATCATGGGCACATTTTGTTCTGGAACACAGCTTCAAAATTCTTCAAGGGGATGATTTCACCAAGTGGATTAGTAACTAACACCATATAAGTGGAATAATTTTTTCTTCTTTTGGTGGTACACAATCCCATAAAGTGCTATCATTGGCCATTTTCGCCTCTTCTTACTCCCATAATGGACCACATGATCATATGATGGAACTAGTAGGTACCCATGATATGAAGTCCATACAAATACTTTAAGTCATTAAGTTGGGGCACTGGAATGCATATACATGGGGGCTTGATTTGAACATCAGCTTGGCTTTTGACATTGGTTCCCACTTATGCTTATATATCAACAATGGATAGAATTTTCTCATGCCATAATTGCATCAATTTTTCGTTTTTCGGAAGGGAATCATTGTAAATGGTATGTTCGCAAATATAAGATCTTTTTCCCTCCCACTGTTCCATCAAATGTGGACCTCCTGGTTCACTATAATTTGATAGATTATCAAGCTCCTTCAAGCCTTACCCAGTGTGACATCAAGGCCCTTGAAACCCTTGATTTATTTTGGCATGATTATAATTTATTATCCTTGCCATATAGTTGTTCAAATGTCTTTGAAACAAGCATAGTTTTTCAATCATTCGTTAATAAAACAATAAGTACTAACTCAAGAGGTGGTATTATAATCCATGCATTTTAGACTATGTACGTGCAACGTAACTACAGAATAAAAACGCTTTCATTGCATGTCTTAAGTCCAACTTAAGAAAATGGGCAAAACTACAGCTTGCTATTTAGGGGAAAAATAGCCCTAAAATAGTGAAATCCTAAAAGACACCATCATTCAGTTGGTAACCAAGTTTCTAATCATGAATTCAAAAGCACCAACTTGAACATTTATCTTTGAGAGCATGACATGACCAAGTTACGTGCAAAAACCAAGTTCACCTAGTCATACTATGGCACTTTATTCACCTCAATATTCATTCATTGTGCAGAATTTGCCTAGGTGGCTACTTCAGCCACTGCACAAATTCCACAATGATTCTTCACCTGTGAGCTTTTAACACCAAGGAATGGGCTTGCCAATGATGACTTTTGGGCCCTAGCACAACTTAGGGCAAGCCCTCTGAGGCCCGTGAAGGCCCAGAATTTGCCATGGAAGGCCGTCCCTTTCTATATACTACATATAAAATGGCCCTTAGACAAAATTTCAAATTTTCCCTAGTGTGTACATATATATGCACTTTGGTATTTTTAATACATAGATTTTTTCCACTCTCATAGGTTCAATAAACAAAGACTAATTCCTAGGGATATATACGTGGTAACCTTGCGTGCATGTACATGGTTTTCAATAACTATCACGTTAATATACAGAAGCATGAAATCGTTGGGATTCATAACCACATTGCAAAGTTGGTCACACACTGGTAACATATTCAATTAATAATATCCATGCTCTAGATGAAGTTAGCCCATGCAATGATTGAACTCGAATCATCAAGTCTTCAACGTAGTGTATCACAAGAAAAGAACACGTGGGGTATCTTAAGGGTAAATTAAACTATTGGAGAGAGTTGGACAATTTTTAAGCATGTTGAGGGATTTTTTCCTGAATCATCCTCCCTTGGCTGAATCCTTGAAATGTGAATCTAAGAAGGAATGAATTTGAAGCAACTGTTCAGGAAACGGTTGGGCTTGTTGCTGTAAAACTGTGACGACCACCACGTTTGCTCGTTGCCTCTAAATGTCTCTTGGCCTCTAATTACGGCAAGTTTAACCCATGTTCCGCTACGGACCTTGTAGATCTCAGAATCTACTTGACGTTTC
>Ga0116228_10002503_pt1 | contig 15897 bp, 14 predicted proteins | sample S1TSphfallax_2_FD_89694 | JGI IMG/M metagenome (GOLD analysis project Ga0116228, IMG submission 89694) | Host-associated microbial communities from peat moss isolated from Minnesota, USA - S1T2_Fc - Sphagnum fallax MG | ecosystem: Host-associated > Plants > Peat moss > Unclassified | place...
GGTTATTTGGGCTATTACAAGTTTTTTTTGGTGATTATAAGTTATTTCATCTTAGTTATGTGTGGTTATTATTGGTTATTTTTTGCTATTGAAAGTTATTTCACTTTATGTTATTATTTGTTATTTTAGGTTATATTAAGATTTTTTTTTGTGGCTATTATTGGTTATTCTATCGGTGGCTATTGATTACTCCTATATTGATGGTTAATATATTAGTGGTTATTGATGATTATTGGTAGTTATTAATGGTTATATTTTTAATGATTATTGATGGTTACTAATGGTTATTTTATTGGTGGCTATTAGTGGTTATTCTATTAATGGTTATTAATGGGTATTTTATTGGCGACTATTAATGGCTATTAATAATTATTCTATTGTGGCTATTGGTGGTTATTTTAAGTTTAAATTACCATAGGCTATTAATGGTTATTGTGGAATTACTTTAATAATGGTTATTAGTGGATATTCTATTTGTGGATATTAATGGTCATTTTAGGATAAATATCATAGGTTATTTTTGGTTATTTTATTAGTGGTTATTTTATTAGTGGTGTTATTCTATTGTAATCCATTAATGATTATTGATGGTTATTTTATTGGTGGTTATTAGTGGATATTTTATTGATGATTAGTAGTGGCTATTTGATTAATGGATATTTTTATTTATTTTAGGTTATATTAAAACTATTGGTGATTATTCTATTATAAATTATTATTGGATATTCTAGGTTATATTAACATAGGATATTGGTAGTTATTTTATTGTAAGTTATTCTAATTTTTTATTTATTTCTAAGTTATTTTACTTTAGGTCATTATGTTATATTATAGATTTTTAAAAATATATATCTTAGGATAAAATAATTTATAATAACATAAAGTATAATGACCTTGAATAACCTAAAGTATAACTTGAAATAACATATATTAACTTAAAATTTAAAAATAATCTAACGTATAACCTAAGGTTAGTTGAATAATTTAATTTAAAATAATTTAAATTTAAAAACCTATAATAAATTGGCTAGGATACCTTAAGGTAGAATAAATGTATAATAATTTAGGGTATAATAATATATAATAGTTTATGGTATATGTTAGAATAACCAAAATAGTTTAAAATAATATAGGATACATCATAAAGTAACATAGGGTATTCAAAAAAACATAAAAATAAACCTATTTGTCACAATGAATTATAATATTGAATTATGTCAATTAGTAATGAAACATGATGTTTACATAGTGATATTATAGTGAAATAACTTTAACCATGATGAAATCATTAAAGTACAATGAACTTATTTCACTTTTGAGGTCCCATAGTGATTTAAGTTAGTGAATTACACCCCACTTTTACACTAGTGCTTGCATTTTGGCAAATAAAGACATGATTACTTCCATTTAAATAGTCCATCCAAAAGAATGATCATTTTCACTTTCCCTTTATTGTGTAATTTTATTGAATACATTTGCACAAAGCAATTTCCCATTTCTCTTAATTTCCTTTCCAAATCACTTTTTGTTACAAACATGAAGGGTTTGAGTATTTCCCCAAGGCATTTCACCTTATTCCTTCTTTTGACTTAATGCATAAAATATGACCTTTTTTTTTGTTTGATTTATGGATTAACTTTATGTCCATAGAAACCAATACATCATGCCGACACAATTGCTTTGAAATGGCCCTTGGTTGCATGTTGAAATATCTAAAACACACATTGTCCATGAATACTTTTATTTTTTACAAACCCATATAATGTTGCCAAGTTTTTAAATAGTTCATTATTGTGAACAATTCCTTTTCATGAAAATCATACATAGTCCTCATAGTCATACTTTCCACGTCTACCTATGCAAGGTGAATTTGATAGTAGCCGAACTTAAGGTTAATTTGGCTGAAATATTGAACCCCATTTAGACAATTAAAAAATAATAATTCAAATCAAGGGGTAAAATTTTTAATTGTGATTTTATTCAAAGGATGATAATCTATGCACATGTGCAACTTACCATCCTTTTTATCCACAAATAAAATTGAAGTTCCATAAAGTGACTTACTTGGCCAAATGTGACCCCATTCCATGAAATCATTGATTTGATTTTTGAGTTTTTGAAGTTTGGTTTGGTTAAATCAATAAGGCAACTTAAAAGGCAATGTTGTATTTGATGCCACTTCAATTTTGTGATCAACATCACGACAAGGGGCGAATTGTTTTGGAAGTTTTATGTTAAAACATCCAAAATTTTATTAATTATGTTGGAAATAAAAGTAGGCCATGGCAATGCCCCTTTGGCTTTTGCCTTGGTACTAAATCATCCACCCACATAAAAATAGAAAATGAAATCTTTTGCAATTCTTGTAAAGAAATTAAGTGAATACCTACCTTTGTTAAACTAGCTCTATATTCAATTCATCAACTATTTGATTTATCGACTAACCTGTTATGATTTTCAACTTAGAGTTACTTCTCAAAATACCAACTTGATAGGTATCTAAGAAAGTGTTGTTTGAAATAACCTCCATGTCATCTAATTCGCACACCATGAAATTTTCTTCAAACTTCATTTTTTTGAATTCCAAAATTGCACCCAACACCACCTTGTATGATGGCTTTGCATCACCTTGGGATAATTGCACTTTGATGGGTTTCATCAACCTTTGTGGTCTTCCATTCGATTTGCAACACCACACTTGGGATTACAAATGAATGTGTGGCTCCTGAATTCAAAAGACAAGAAATCACATTAATTTTTATTTTAAATTTAAGCAAGATCGAATGAAGCCTTAACTTAGCCACATTTGTTTTTGCAATAAACCCATTTTGTTCAAAATTTGGCCTTACCTTAAAACAACCTTTGGCATAATGTTCAACATCATTGTAATTGAAACATTTTACTTTGGTGATGTCCCTACGTTTCTTTTCAATTGGGCCATCACCATTCTTGCATGGGTTCTTCTCCCAATCTATTTTTTAGCCCCCTTTTGAATTGTTTACAACTTGAAAGCTACTTCCAACATTCCCTTTTGATTATTGGGAGGCCTTGTTCCTACCTATCTTGCAAAATGTGGATCATCTTCCATGGAATTTGCAAACTTCATCATTTCTTGAGTGGTTTTGGGGACTTCATTCCTTTGAACTATTCACTTTTAGGCCCAAAATTGCAAACCATGAGAGAAGGCCACATTTTGGGCATACTTTTCCTTCATGGGGATGAGGCTCAAAAGGGCTACAAAACATTGAACATACTTTCCCAACACTCCCAGCCCATCTCCTTAGCACAAGTTGAGCAACTTTTACCCATCCAACAAGATTTCTTTGGGGGTGGGGACTTTTCATTCAATTTTGCCTTGAAATCATTATGAAGCATGATCCTCATTAAAAAAAAATTGTGCGTTTTTGAGTTGTTCACCATTCCAAGGTGTGATCTCTCATTAGAGATTGTACCATCTTCATGTCACAAGCATGAAAACTATGAAGATGAATGATGGAAAAAAAAAAACCAAAGTCTAAATCCAAACATAGAACATAAAAACTAATATAAAACCACACAACATTAAAGACAAGAACATGAAGTGTGGAAACAAAAATGCAACCAAGTTTTTATTATGATAGCACATGGAACATAAACACAAAGGGAACATAATAAGGCTATGGAACAAGATTATACCTTATATTGATGTTGAATGGACTAAAGGTAAATGGGGGTTTTACCTTTATTTCCATGAAAGTTTCCATGTGCCCATTGACCAAGAAAGATTTTTAATTACAAATGAACTATGAATTAATTAGGAATTAACTAAAAGTGAACAAAGGGTTAATTATGAGTAAATTAAAAATCAACTAAAAGTGGACTAGAATAATTTGGGAATGAGTTAAAACTTAATTAAAAGTTAACTAAAAGTGAACTACGAAAATAAATGCAAGCTATGGTGGCTCATTTTTTAACAATTTAAATATCCCTACAAATCTTTAAAAAATTCATAAAAAATGTTCAAATGGACATGGTTGTTACTAATTTAAATGTCATTATTATAATCTTTGACTAATAAATGTTTAATCACTAAAAATCTTAATAAATCTACATCAACACTTACATTAACAAAAGTTGATGTCATTAATTTGGAAATTTTAAAAGGACAACCCACATAGTCCATATGAATAATGCCTTAAGTAAAATTTCAAAAAATATGCTTTTGGGACAAGGAAATTGAAAAACAAATAAATTTGCAACTCATAGGGACTTATGAAAATATGGTCCAATTTTAACCATTCAAAAGACCTTAACTATTAAATGGTTAAGGTTTTCAAAAAAAAAAATCCTAATTTCAGTTTATCATTTCATTATACATCATATATTAAGTCCCAATAAAAAAATTGGAATGTGAATAAATATAAAATTCTCCATTTTTGTTTTCATACATAATTTTGAAGATTACCAATAACCATTGCCTTAACCATTTTGTTGGCCTTAATCTCCACCTTGGTCCTATGCTTGCAAGGTTTGGGTTTCTTAACAACCCCTTCCATCTTTTGTGCATGGGACCAAGAACAAGCTTTAATATTAGTTGTAATGCCCTTTTGTGTTCACATTTACAGTCCACTCACTTTACCAAACCCCTCACATTGTTCACCTCCTTAACTCTTAATTACTTGCACATCCCACAACACATTGAATTAGTCTTAAGCTCCAACTTTTTGGAGCGCATTCTATTAAGGATCTAAATTCATTAATGAAGCTAGGATTTAGTTTAATTCAAAATTGTCCCAAGAATGTGTTCTTATTCTTGAAACTCTTTTTGAAAGCCAACATTTGAGTTACATCGTTGGGAAAATTAAATTGGGACAACATTGTTTGGTTGTTGTTAAAGGTTTTAAGGTGAATACATTGTGCCACAACAAGACAACCTCCAATCATCCTAAGGGGTTTAATGGGATGACACCAAATGTTTGTCCTTGGACAACTTTCCATCATCCATTGAAGGTTTTAATGGGGTGGCACCCCAAGTGTTGCATTCTTGGAAACAACCTTTAGTGGTCCCCTATGCATGAATAAACCTTCATTTATTTGCATTGGTCACTTTGAGCCCTTATTGCCCAAGCGGTGTTTGGCAACTTTGGGAGTTGAACCCCACATCTATCATTTGGCCTAGGCTTCCACAAGAAGAAATCTTATATTTTTTCACCCCCACACATTGTGATTACTATTTGATTTGATTACATTTCAATTACATTTAACCATCTTAAATTTGCAACTGGTTTGTTGCACTAATTAATGGTCAATATTGTTCATAGTTGTTACCTTCACTATGTTGTTCATTTATGAGTATAATTACTTTATTTATTTTTTAATAATTTGAATTGATGATGTGGAAATTGAAGTAAATTTTATTTTTATTTTACACACTGCATTATCTTCAACTATTAACATGGTACATGAGTTGAACCATCAACTTTTAACGAGTTGAAACCATTACTCATGAGTTGCATTTTACATTTACCATAATTTATTAAAACACATGTAACAATTTAAGACCCCATTTTAAGTTGAAAAGAATTAATGATTTTTTTCACATTTCTTCAATTATAATATGTTAAAACCATTATTCATAAGTTGCATCTTGCACTTATTAAAATATATTGAAACACATGTAATTCAATGTTTTGCAATTATATTTTGATGGTTTAGTTATTTTTTTCACATTTCTTGAACTATCAACATCTTTACATGAGTTAATTCATCCACTTTGAATTTATTGAAACCATTATTCAAATGTTGCATATTGCATTTATTAGTATCCATTGAAATACACATAACAACTCAATGTTTCACATTTATATTTGAACAAGTTAGTGAATTTTTTCAAATCTCTTGAATTATCAACATGAGTTGAATCATTCATTTTGAACATTTAAAATCCATTATTTGCGAATTACATTTTGCACTCACCACAATTTTTTGAAATGAATGTATAAAAATTAAGCATGTTTCATATTTATATTTGAATGAGTTAGTGATTAGGTCAAATGTTCATGCATGCAAAGTCTAAAATGCATGTAGACCTCTAGATTATTATTTTTAAAATATTAAAACAATTTCAAATTAATGTAAATTAAAATCTACATTTTTCCCTAGTTTGTTTTAGGCATCATGTGGACAAGTTTTTTATTATGAATGTTCATGATGCCACACCAAAAACCCCCATAAATAGTCCCTATTTTTCCCCCATTTTGTTTTTTGGTATATGAAAAAAAAACATGTTAAAAAAATGATTAAAATTTATAAATGTTAAATTTTAATTTAATTTAAAAAAATAAAGTATGATTTAAATTTTTAAATTAAAAAATTAATAATAATTAATAATATTATTATGTTATTATCGTTATTATTCTAAATCTCAGTATTTTTTAAATTTTTATTTAAAACATGATTTATAAAAAATTTAGGGCTTGTTTTGTTACAAGTTTTTGTTTAACTATTTAAGGTGAATTAAAAAAAAATGAATGAAGGAATTACAAATGATGATAATAATAATTACATCCATGATTTTTTATTTTTTATTTTTTTATTTCAAATTTGTGTTGTTTTTCAAAATCATCCATAAGAATATTTAACCATGTTTTGGCTATAGACTTGTATAGGGAAGTATAAATTTAAAAAACTATTTTTATATTTTGGTTACAAATTCTAGAACCCATTGTAAAATTATATCATTAAAAAAAATTTAAATGATTTTTTTAAAATTGAAAAATCCTTTATCAATGTTGTTGGCCCTTTTTTATGTTTACAAAATGGTGGAATTTCCCCGCCCAAAAAAAATTCAATTACATCAATGTTTATTTTAATATTTTCAAAAATTGGATAAATTTATGATGATTTCAAAGATTGAGCTTAAAACTTTTAAAATATATTTGATGTTGAAATTGTTTATGTGTTTAAGGTTGGAATTATTAGAATTATTTAAAAACTTTTCTTTATTAAAAGTACCTTTTTTCTTTCAAATTTTTGGCAATGTTTTTGTTGTTTACATCTTTCTTTGAATTTTCAAAAAAAATTCCATTTTTTTCAACAGAAATTGCCAAGTTAGGAAAATTCGAAACAAAAAGAACATGTTGATTGGGGGGAAAGGGGTTTAATCCAACTACCAAATGCAAAAATTCACCAATTTATGTTTCCTTTACTTTTACAAAGAAAATGAACATAAAAATGTTCTTACATCATATATATATAGTGAATTTTTTCAAGTTGTGTAATCAATAATTTGTATTAGTGTATGATTCATGTTACTAAACAAATATGGTATTGAGAATTAAATGGTTATATTGACTACTTAATTTTATTTTTTGTGTTGCCAATATTTACCAATTTAAAAAGGCAACAACATCAACAAAGGACTTTTTGAAACAAAAATCAAATTGTGTTAAATTGAAAACATATATCATCAAGTTTTTATAATAAATTATAATAGGTAACCATAATATTGAAGGATTTAAACAAGTTTCCAATTCCACAACTTGTGTATAACCAAATGTGGCTAAATCTTTTTATGGATCATTGCCATTTTAATAACATTGCAAAAATAATTAAACAAACTTTGTATCTAACCATATTAAGGCAAATAAAAACTTGCAATTTTTCAAAAAATTGGACATATTTTACATAGTGGAAATAACTTTGTTAAAGATGTAATGAATGGATTTTTAATTCATAGAGATTGTAGGTCAATTTAAACAAAAAATGATTCATAAATTTATTCATAACATGTTAGTTTAAGTTTTCTCTTAAATTTTTTACATTTAATATTTAATAATTATAATAAAATATTTGAATATATTATTGAATAAGTTTCAAAATCATGTTTTCATTTGTCAAATTTGAATAAATTAAACATATTTAAAAGTTTGAATTTCGTAAACAATTTCATGCGAAAGATAATAAGTTATTTTTCACTTTTTTATTAATAATTTTTTGAAGTAGTTTGGTGGTTAAAACCTTGGTGTGCCTCCATGATGTCTTAGGTTCAAACCTTGATGAATGGATGCATCAATGTATCTTGTATACATGCAATGTATGAACATGTACATCATGGCGAATGACATCAAAATTTGTTTTTGACAAAACCGAAAAATAAAAAATAATTTCACGACATGTAATTTTGTCACGGCGTGTCATGAAAAAAAAAAGAATTTGTGATTCCATAATCTGGAAAAAAAAACGAAATAAAAATATAAAAGGTTGTATGATGACATGGCAATTTATTACACGTCATATTAATTTGGGATTTTGTCGCAACCCCACTTTTGGAAGAATGCAAGGATGACACTCACACTCCCGAAATGGGGACTTGGGAGTCCTCCGGGACTCTTGAAACTTCAAAGTTTGATTGCAGGGGTCAAAACACCTCGCCTTGAAATGTTCTTCATGTCATTGGAAAGCTATTGAAGTGTAGATATTGAAAATGGCCTCACATGAACCATTTGGACATCTGCAACACAAGTGATGGCAAAAAGAAAGGCCAGGAGTCAAACTGGTAGTTTGACTCCCAACCACTAAAAGTCGAGAATTGACCGGACCTCGATGTGTGCAGATGGAGTGTAACACACTGTTGGAAAAATTTCAATGAGAGCTACAAGTTTTCTTTAGACCTCATCCCAATTGGAGGTCTGAGCAAAAAGTTATGAACTCACAAAGTCCCTAGAGTCCAAACCGGGACAATTTTGGGGCTCCTCCTTGGGAGTCCCGGGACAAAAAGCCATTTGGATGTGGGTGCCGTGGAGTAACGCAGAGAATAATATATGGGGGAAGGTGGTGGCTTTCCCCGAATTCGGGCCGTGATGAGTCTTGTGAGTCCAGAGTTGCCCGTGGCTTGTCTTAACACCAAGGGTGCTCCCAAATGTGAATTAACCAACTTGGTTGGTTTGATGCAAGTTCGAGTGAGTAACTAAAGTTTGTCCCTCTTCCTAGTCCCATCTCGGAGCTTCAGAACGCCCCTCTACCCCTTTTAGTGCTAAAAGCTGGGAGCGTGCCCTCAAGTCCCCACGATTCCGCTGTTTTAAAAACCAAGGCCCATCTTGGGCCTAACTTGGGACTTGGGAGCACGTCAAATTTCATGTATCTACATCATAATTTAAAATTTTAAAATAAAATAGTGCAAAATGTGACTATCCAAAATGACTAAAAAAATTTCATTAAAAATGTTTTAATCAACATTTGTTTTTGACCAAAACCATACAAATTGCATATTAATCAATATTGACCCATTTCATTGAAAACTTGGTGAATTTGAGTAGTGGAAAAGGACAAGATTTCTTGTGTTCCCATGCCACCGTGGTGCCCCACCAAGTTGATTTTAACGCGAAGCCTAACCCACTTGCTTTAATTCAAGTGGAAGGGCATGTAAAAGGGGATGTGTGGAGTGAAACTAAACATAGGGCTGAATCTAATAAAACATGTTGTTAAAGGCTTTATTAGATTTAAAAAACTTACTTGAAACTTTTTTTTCTATTGCTACCACCCATGGGTTATTATGGAAAAATTGAGGCATGAATTTCGAAAAACGTAATGCCCACATTGTATGAACAATATGTTTTTGAAAATGCCTGCCCTTCATGGAGGAAAGATTACATTTAATAAAGCACCCTCCAACTACCCTAAAAAAATTAACAAAAGTCTATTGGGTGCAAATTAGCCTAATTCGATTTTGATTAAGAAAATGTAAATTGGTTAAGGAAAATTTGGGGTAACCTTGGGTCCAAGGGAATAGGCTAAAGTGTTTGTGTCCTTATCCCAATTGGATTTAGGGGGTGGGTAGTGTGGGTAGTGTAAAGCGAATGGTAGGCTAGTCATATTAAGATGAGGTAAGGTTGACCCTATCCTTGGTTTAGACTAACTAAATTCACTAGTAAGAAGGTGTGGATAGGATGGAGGATGTTTCTGAGAACTTTTTAGCAATTAAGGTTAAGGCATAATGATAATAGTAATTTCTTCATGAAGTTGAGAAGGAGGAAAGTTGTTGTTGACCTTTCTTATTTCTTCTTGAAGCGATGAGTGGGGCATGAAGGAGTGTGAGAAAGGGAGAGTGATGATGTTGATGTGATCTTAAGGATCATGAGAGATTTTGGCACATCATGAGAGGGCGAGTTATGTGAAGGGGACTACAACATTGTGGAATAGCAAGTCTTTTAAGATATTGTCAAGTCAACAACACCACTAGAGGATGGAGGTGGGATCATTAAGAGATGGTGATGGCAGTTGCTCAAGTGGGGACTTCATGAATGTTGTTACTTGAGGCAAATGGTGGAAAATCATGTAAAGGTACTTGGGTCTATTGTTGGATAGATGAGGTAGGTAGAAAAGGGGAGGGAGCATGGATGGGAGGTTGTTGGGCCTAAGAACAAAAATTAATGGTTTGTCTTTTTATGAAGATGAGAAAAAAAGAACTAGGGGGCTATCATGCATAAGTAGAATATCAAAAATTGTTTTAGGGTGTGGGAAAGAGTTTTGGAGGTGTACGCGATCATGAGATAGGATTATAGTAAAAAAGCTAGTATAGAAACCATGTTAGGAGTTAGTTAGAGAAAAGGGTGGGAGGTTCAAGGTTGAAAAATGCATTGTAATATCTTTATTGGAGATGTGAAAATTGTTTTCTATAAAGGCCTACTAAACATCATGCAAGATGATGCTTGCATGAATGTGTTATAGTTTCAATGTTGTGTTTGGTTAAATGAAGGGAGAAAGGAGGGGTAGATAAAGGTAGGATTGTTATTTTGAACAAAAAAAAAAACAAAAGAGGGAGTTGTTAGAAGGGTGGTATTTACTTGGCAAAAGCTAGAGCCTTTACATTGTACTAGTTATGCTCTCATAAGTACAAGATAGTGAGACAATTTAGGTGAAGTGAATATGACCTTGCCCCCTACTTGTCTTTGACTACATTAGACCATGACATTTGTAGGAGAATTATTGGAATGGAATGACTTAGAAAAAAATTGGGATACACCCCAAAAAAAGAAAACAAGGACAAAAATATCAATAACAAATTGTGACATCCACTTTATGATTTCCAAGGGGGTAAGGGGGAATGGCCTAGGTCAAGGTGTTAAGTATTTTGACAAAAAAATCTTGAAACACAAATGAATGGGCCACCATTAACTTTTAACCTTTCCCCTTTTAAAGGATAATTGTGTAGTGTGATATACAAAAGTGTGCACAAATAATGGAACTTGAATATTGTGTCATATCCAAGGGGTGGTATATCTAGTGGGCACCCACTACCATGAATAAGCTTGAGCGAGTGAGCGAAGGCATACTACACACCTAAACACTTTCACCTACACTTTTCATTCTATTGATGAGTTGCAAATTATGGTGGTTATTGGCCATGTGCCATTGCTGTAGACATGAAACATGAGGCCTTTGAAAGACTACTGCTAGAAGTACAACAACATAGTAGAGCACGATTAGACAACCCTCTCAACAATACTAGACTAGCTAGTAGCTAGCTCTCTATATTAGATGAACTTCAGACTAGTGGAGTCCATACCTTTTCCCTTGTTATTGAACTAGTTAATGGAAGTAGTGTGCTCCAAGCTCCACATAAATTACTAAGTAACAAAAGTAGATAGGCTTTTGGGTTAGGGTTTGAAAAAAGGGCAACATCAATTGAAAAAATAGTAATGAGTTGAGTTCTTAAGGTTTCAGAGTGTAGGATAAATTGCAGTACTATTAGAGTACTAGTGTTTAGGGCAGGGCAAGGCAATGAGATAAGAGTAAGGCAAAATGAGGAGGGTAGTCAAGTAAGGCCCTTAAACAACATCATACAAACAATGGTGAATCCGTAACCAAGTCCACTTGCAATTCCCTCCCATTCTTTGGGTTTTTGTGAGTCTATTGCCATGTGTCTTCTTTTCGTTTTTTTGCTTTGTTTGTAAGTACACTTCTTTTGGAACAATAAGTTTAAAAATTAAACGAAATTAAGAAGGTTTTCGAGATTGAAGTTTAAGGTCCCGACTTTTAGACTAGATATGTTAGGCTGGGGATAGGCATGGCAAACCTTGTGGGTTATCCATCTCCAAAGTGTCACTGAACATCCCAGTTGTCCCAATTGCCCCAACATGCACTTGATGGAGAATCAAATGTCAGCTTTTCCCTATGCCTAAATGTGCTCCAACTTCTATCCATCTGCTCATCATTCCCATCCCTCTTAGTTTACCTTAGCCAATCCCCTCACCCTTTTTGGGTTCGTTGGCCCCCCTTTTCGTTTCTTTTGTTTCACTTACCACACCAATAGGAAATTTTCTTGTATCTGTCATGTAATCCTTTCTTTCGTGACCCCACATTCTTTGTCCTTCTTGTGGTCATTTGGTTTAATGTAAGGGGGGTTTAACACGACACCAACTTTCATGCACAACTCATAAGCAATCATTTATATCAAGGGGAATGTTGCCCCCAACTTTGCTATGTTCTCCTCCCTGTTCAACATGGACATGGATCGCATCCATAGACATCATTGATGCTTTCCACTTGGGTTTACCATGTATTTGTTCTTACCATCATATCCCATATGCACTTCGAATTGACGTTCAACAATCTTTGCATATCCTTTTATCTCAATTCACATTCGATCTTTCCAATGTTATAGCATGGCATGTTTTTTTGTTATTCCCTTTTTGGTGTTTGTCCTTTCCTCAACGGGGTGGTGAGAAAGGCCACCAAGAGACTTGTGCTCACTTACATCGATACATGGGTGGTGATTAAAAGGCATTATAAGAGGAACACATGATTAAAACACTCGCTCTAGCTTCTCGCAAACATTTGGAGTTGACTCTAGATCCCACCCCATTTCCATCACCACAATTATGCTGGACATGGGCCCTTGCTCATGTAGGGGAGTGCATTTGAGCAATACGCACATTAACTTTGAGCACACATGTAGTCCCATCTAATGAGACCAAGGGAGTCCTTCGCTTTCTCCACTCGCCTATTGAAGTTGATCTCCCCTTTTTTGTTGATGATTTTCATCTTGGGATGAAGCTTATTTTAGATCAAGAGGCATTTGTTTTTGCCTTGGCTTGTTCACACTATCTTTTTTCTAGTCGCCCTTTGGGTGTGGTGTATGAACTTTTATGAAATTGTTTTATCATAAATGATCCTATGAGTGGCTTTGACCTTTTTTTCAAGGTATGTGGACACATTATTCAAGATCATGTTCCATCTTCATTATCATGTTTGTTTTTTGCATCTCACCTCTTAACATTGGAGAAATAATCTAGAAGCATATGTCCCATTGCGATCGATGAGGTGACATATCATTCGATTGCCCGCATTCTGGCTATTCAATTTAGGGATATTCTTACGAAACATTTTAATCCTCATTAGTTTGGTGTAGCAATTTGTGGTGGGTGTGAGATTATGGTTCATGGCATTCAAACGGTGTTAAATTTTCACCTATATTGGGTGGTGCTACAAGTGGATGTCCGTAATGCCTTCAATTTAGTATCACGATCATCCATTTTCCAGGAGTTATGATCTTCCCTGGTTTCTTGGATCAATTCTTCCCATTTGTTTGACAATTTTACGCATGCCCATCCCCATTATATTTATCTTAGGCTTCTCAAAATGGGGATTCCATAGTCATTTGGTTAGAGTTAAATACACAATAGGGGGACCCATTGGCAAGAATGTTGTTTACTTTGGCCCACCTTCACACTTTTTGCGTTATAGTAGCAGCCCACCCTATTTGTGTTTTCCCCTTTTTAGTGGATGATACACATATAGTAGGTCCTGTATCAAATATGGTTTTTGCATTTTTATGATTGTAATAAGATTATCAAGATTAAGTTTTTCAGTGTAGCCAACGAAGCGTGTAGCTTGGTTTCTTTAGGGGTTGGACCACTCATATCATTTCCTCCTAGTTTTTTTATTCCCAATTTAGATTTTTGTATTTTGGGTGCACAAGTGGGATCCTTATCATTTGTTGAATTGTTTGTGGTTAAGGTTTTCCATGAGGATTTCAAAATGATATCTAGTTTTTCTATGCTTACAGGTCTTTAGGTGGTTTTTGTGATGTTTTTGTTGTGCTACACCCAATGCCCAGGCAACTTGTTTCATACAATGTTCCCATCTTTAAGTATTTTGTAGCATTGTGTTAAGTTCGATACTTGTACCATAACTACCTTGGAGAAGTTTTTTTGTGCGGGATCTTTTAGTGGTTCTATTAGTCACCTAGCTCATCGTCAAGCCATTATTCTAAGTTCTTTGGGTGGGTTCAACCTCCTTTTTGTGGTTAGGATTGTTGCTTTCGTATTCTTGGGGTGTTGGGCATTAATCGTTCTTGCACTTGTCATTCATTTCTAATAAGATGATCACCCTATTCTTCTCGATGTAATAGCACATGTTCATATTAACATTTCCCTATTATAGATGGCATTACAAAATGTCCAAGCCATGTTACCCTAAAATGTCCAACCTCGTGTCCCACCCTTTAAGAGCCTAATGGTTTAATCTTATTCGTAATTGCAAGCTTCTTTGGCAGATCATTTACACGAGCACAAGTTTGTTTCCTTTTAAGTAGGCATTCATTCAAATATTGTGTAAGCATGTTTTTGTTCATGTGTGGGTCCAAGGGTAATTGCTTGGTTACTAGTTCGTCCTATTGTGCCAACATTTTATTAATTAACCCATTTTCTTATAGCACTACATACTTGTTTTGGCTTGCCACATCCTATAGTTGCGCACCTTTCACGGTAATGTGGTCATACCATCGATGATCTAGGTACCCATTTACTTCGGTGCCCTTGTGGAAATGAGCACACATCAACGAATAACACACTTTGAAATATTGTTGTGAGCTGTTGTTTTAGAGAGTGGAACACATGTTTAGAGGGAGGTCACCCACCTTTTCCTTTGCCACACCCGACGACGAGTGGATATTTTTATTATTAGAGATGACTTTTGTACTTTGATAGACATTTTTATTGTTGACTTGACTCGCATAGATATGGTGTAATGAACATTGACAATAACAACACATGTAACGACAATGGTTGTTCAGGAGAAAACATAATCCTACACCAAACGAACATCAAGCGATGATTTCATTCCTCTTGCTATTGAGATGTATGGGTGTTTTCATTCTTGTTTTGATTCATTACTGATCACTTGTGCATAAACCACTATTGCACTTCATCAATGGTCTTTTTTAGTCTTTTCGTGCTCATTTCCCATTTTTGACAATGTGTGTCCATAGCCTTGTAGCGTGCACAAGCCATAGTGATTCTTCAATGAGTTATTGCATTTGGGTGGGGTTCCTATCTCTTTCACACATCATAGCTAGTGCAACTCCATCACTAGCAAATTTGTGGCAAACTACGATTTTATCGTTTTAGGTCTTCTTTGTTACCATTGATCATCATTTTGTAACCTTGGGTCATATTTGCAATGGTTTTCTTTTATTTATTTATCATTGATTGTTGGTTTTCTTTTCTTTTGGTCGTGTCTAATCGTGCTCTCATTTGCCTTGTACTTTTGATGGATGGGTTCCCGTCCTTGATTTAGATTCCTTTTTTTTAATACATGGTTTTTCTTCTAATATATACTTAGATCATGAATCTCTACTTGTCCTTCATGCATGTAACCACTTCCTGAATTTCCTTTCAGTAATCTTAATATACATCTCAAATGAATTGGTTACCCACTTCTTTTTGTTCCCCCCTCCCCTCTCTCTCCTCCCAGGGAGAAATTGGGACCCATTACAGCTAGTGGCCCAGAGCCACTGAAAAGGCTTTTGCTTTTTAGCCATAGGTATTACTCATCAGGCTTCTTCTCCATTATACTACCACTGGTAGGCTACCCCCAACATCTAGCCTTGATGGTAGGTTCCTTGACTCTGGACAA
>Ga0116228_10002504_pt1 | contig 15895 bp, 7 predicted proteins | sample S1TSphfallax_2_FD_89694 | JGI IMG/M metagenome (GOLD analysis project Ga0116228, IMG submission 89694) | Host-associated microbial communities from peat moss isolated from Minnesota, USA - S1T2_Fc - Sphagnum fallax MG | ecosystem: Host-associated > Plants > Peat moss > Unclassified | place: USA...
AATTTGGGTTGTCTAGCAACCATTGTCATTAGTGTAAGGTTTAAGTAGGAGACTGGGATAGTGGTAGCACAACAAACTCAAGTGCATTGTTGTCACTAATGTAGGCTTTAAGTAGGAAATTGAGACAATGGTAACACAACAAACTGTTGGTAGATTGTTGCCTTTTTATGATTGGAGGAACAACATGTTGTAATATTGTACAACAATCTATGCTCCTTGGTGGAGTGCCACATTGTGTTGGAGTTTAGGTCACCAATAATCACCAAAAATTTAAGTGAGCACAACCAACTTCCTTCAATAAATGTCTTTGGGTTGCACAAGAGAATTATGATTGATGGAAATGAATGTAGTAATCTCAATGCCTAATATTTTGAAGTCCTTTTGAATTTTGGTTTCAAGCACTTACTCTCCAATGTTTGGGCATGTGTTTCTTGGATGGACTAGTTGTTTTTAGACTAAAGTTAGTCACTTCTCTACCCTCATATTTGTAGTGTAAATTAGTGCTAGCAACTTTGATTTCATGTTTTTATTACTTGTAAACCCTAAACTTGCCATATTTGTGGCTTATTAAACTTGTATGCAATTTCCTTTTGGTGTTGTTTTTAATTTCAAACATGTTAATCATGGATCCTACATGGTTCTATTATTGGAAATACTTGAGGCATCTACTCACATGACAAATGTTGTGGTAGTTTTGTTATAGATTAAAGTTCTATGGTGCTTTCATTGATTCATTGAATTATTCCAAGGGAAAGAAGTAGTACTTTGCATTACATGATTAGGATTTTGTGTATGCACTTTTGATATAGTGTTGTGCAACAACTTGGTCTTTGTATACTCCAATCTTTTTCTTTCTATTGTTCTAAATATGAATACCTTATTTTTGGCACAATGTTTGGCATAGTTGGTGGTACCTATAACCCATATTTTGTTGCATGTTGTAACTCCCTTTGTTGCACCATAGTAACAAAGGGAATTTGTTCCCACTATTTATCGCCACCGCTCTATTGTTAGAACCAATAGCAATATTACACTAGGTGTTTCAGTAGCTCTTGGCCCTGGATTAGAGTGGTCAAGTTCTAGTGCCTGATTCAAAGATTTATTCTCACAACTTGAGAAATTTAGTATTGACATTCAAAACTTTCAAGTGACCAAATCATTTTGACTATTATTTTGGACATTAAACCTTGCAAGACCATTGTTTTTCGATTGCTTGCAAACATTGGGCTAAGTCTTTTTCTTGTTACTTCTAGAAATGAGACAAAAAAATCTCTACAATCTTGTAGATATTGGTTGGCAAAGTATGATGGGCATAGAGCATGTGTCGTTGAATGTGATAAGATGGCACAACTATGGAATGGTACATTAACATTCTAGTAGTGTACCTTCCAAATATAAATGGAGCCCATTTCAAGCTAAACACCCATGAACTACTATTCATGGAAGAGCCAAACATTCACTTCCTACATGGAGATGGTGCAGACAAGGTGAAGATGAACTATATCAAGCTATTGGGTGCTTGTACATGAGCCTCAAAGGAGATAGTGGCTCAACTATTTCTTATGGGTTTATCTGTAAATACTCTCTGAAGTGTGATTGCACACCCATTCACAAATGTAAAAACATGGCTTATTGGAACCCTTTTAGTGTTTTGTGGAACCTTTGTCAAACATTGTTGCCATGGGATAAGCACATCCTTTGAATTGGAATTGTTTGCGAGTATGTAAACTCGGTGTTGTAGTTACTTCATAGCAGTTTCGTGCTACTTGTTTGCATCCAAGCTATTGGTCATTCCATGGAATGATCCAAAATTCTAGACATTTTTCCATTGGGTAGAGGTGGAAGTGAATGATTGTTTTGCAACTTTTTTGCAAACATCTTTGATGTGGTGCATTTTTTGCAATTTGTACCAATGATGTATTAATGATCAGACATCTTCCCTATGGATGTAAGTGGGCCACTTGGGAGTCCTATGCCACTAGGATATGTGTTAATTACATAAAGAATGTTCAAACTATATAGGCCTTTCCATAGTGGCATGTAGAAATTGTCCTCCCCATCTTGCAAAGGTTAGCAATAGTTACCATGGTTGGCCTTTGTGTACTAGATGTTCCCATCCTTGTGACTAAGTTTCTTAGTCATATCTCATATCTCAAATTTTCACTGTCTTTGAGTTCACATCCGCTAGGGTTTTAATTTTTTGTGCTTGAATGCTCCTGACCAACTTACAAAATATTATTTTCCAAATGAATGAGCTAACTAATTATCTTTAGTATATAAGGCCATGAAAATAGATCCTTTCCATTCATCCCTTAAACCAATCTCTCTCTATTTCCATAATGACCATCTCCATGTGAAATCCATAATGAGAGTGAGAAGGATTTTTGTTTTGGTTGTACTTATAGTATTATGGCAATTGTTCCATTTTCACTTAAGCTCATTGTTAATCATCTTCCCACTGAGATCCAACGACTTTATTGTCATGTTAATTTTGTCATGTATATTAATGATAATATTTGGCATTGCACTTGTGATTTGATAAGTTTAGAATGCATTCGTTGGTGGGATTATTGTGTGTCAACAACTGGATTTGGGTTATGTATTGAATTAATTATTAACGACTGTATCTGTTTGTAGGACATGACAGCCCATGCGGCATGTGACTTTTGGGGGTGGCAAAGTTGAGCAGTTAGCATTAGCAAAATATCAAAGTGTGGTATGCCAACATTGAATGAGCGATGCACATTTGTCTAACCTCAAATTGTGTGAACTAGGCAAATGTCCCCTTACACATGAAGAGGTTGGAATTATGCTGACAACCTTGGGCTTTGGCCCCCACACTCAGGTCTACTTTGCATCATACAAAGTGAGTGTGAGCTCTTGATGAGTTGATACTGATACTATTCCCTTCATTCTCAGAAAGCTAATCAATGGTATGCCTACATTTTCCACGTAGAATCTCTTAAGCAGCATGGGTGGTAGACCAAAATTGAGAAGGCTAAAACATTGTGGATCACAATAGTTGATGTAATGTTTAAGGCTTGGTTTTTAGTGTATGAGCGTCATTTTCTTCAATTACTATTAGTAGCAGATTTTGGTGATGGAGGACAAGCAACCAATGCAATTTCATCACTTTTACTAAAAGATACAACTTGCAAAACCAACGTTACGATCCATTCACTTGGTGGTAGGTGCAAATGATCTAGATGATGAATCCTTGTTAATTGTGCCAAAAGCAAATGGACACTTTTACAAGCAAAAGTTATGGTGGCAGAGTGAAAGGAGTTCCTTTGAGATGTACTAGAGGAGTGTTCTATTATATGGGATCATGGCTAGTCCTTGTTCCTCATGCACAACTTTCCTCCATTACAAGTTGGTAATATTTCGACCATGTTTTGAATAATAGTTAAGCATTTGTGAACGGAGTGATGTACCAATTTGTGTTTCATTTATATTTGAGGTAATTCATGGAGTGGTTTGATCAGTTATGCTTGATGAGCTTTGGTGTGGTTGCAAGTAAGAAAGTTCTTTCTATGGCATGTAGATGTAATGGCCAGAGAAGTTTCCAAATCTAAGTTACATGGCATCTTTTTGTTGGCTGTGTAATAGCTCAATGGATCATTCACCAACTTTACATTGTAATATACCTTGTGCCTTCTCCCCCTACATCCACTTGCACTTCAATCTCCATATTTGAGATGTTTACATAGGCTTTGATTTACTTATAGCCTCCTTTCTTTTCTTTTGTTCTTATTCTAATTTGGAAATCATTTTTGCACTTTTTGGGTATCTTTTGTGAAATTTTTCCATCTTGTTTTGTTGGAGCTTATGTTCATCTTTTTGTCAACATGTAAGTTTAGTGCGGTATGGCCTACATTGAATAAAAGATAGTATCTATAATGTATGTGATCAGAGAATTTGGACTCTCTTTTAGGAGTTCATTAAATATTATTTATTTAATCATGTCATTCATTTTCGACTCTGATTTTGATTATTTCAAATAACAACATTTTCAGTACCTAATTAACTAAGGTTCCATCTGTATTGTGTGTAATCCTTTAAAGAGCCCTTTAATAATGCAATAATTTCAATATAATATTATTGAACTACCATTGTGGATATGAAATTATATGTAGGCCATCACATAGGTTTAGTGCAAAATGAACATTGAAACAATAATCTTATTTACCAATATCATATTGGTACTAAATGTTAAATTGTTGCAATTGCAACACCCATACCATGTTAATGGAAATGATATCACTACACTATTTCATTAGTGTTTAACTTTGCATTGAATATTCATCTATGCCATATCCATAGAGACGATGATGCACCTACATTGCTTTAATGGTCATTAACTTTGCATTAAACATTCATCTAAACCATGTTTGAATAAATAATGTCACGTGCACGCATGGTCAATGGTCTTTGATTTGACAACGAACATTCACTTCAACCATGTCAACAAGAACAAGATTGCAAATATGTTGTTTTACTAACTTTTGACTGCATTGCAAAGTCATTGAAACCATGTTCACGATTTCAACAATGCACTTGTCATGCTTCAATGAGCACTGAGTTCACATTGAACATTCACAAAAAACCATGTCCATAGAAGTGCCAATAAATCCACAACATTCCAATGGTCTTTGGTTTTGCATTGAATGTCCACATAAACCAAGTTCACATACATAGCACTGCATCCACATTGATTATGACCAAATTTCATCAATGTTGAGAACACGTGGATTGAGTCAGTGTTAACCTAATGCATTCTTAATGTTGATTTGTGAGTCTTTAAGTTTGTGATGCCATGTAGGATGAAAGTTGTAAAATTGAATGTAGACTTGACACATCATGTCCTTTGATTGTTAACTAGATGTCCATAATGAAATGCAATTAGTTCATAAACCTATGCACTTTAGTTTTAATTATATAAATATCATATGCATGTTTGATGAATTTAAGGATAAATTAGTCTAGAAACCTTTGTCACTAGTTTGGATTATATCAAAACATTGGCATGTGTTCATAATTTGGGAAGCAAACACATCCTTGTCCACTGATTAAAATATATTAACACAAGGTTAGTGGGATCACCCACAAATCGTGGGAACATGGTCTTGTCCTCCCACACAATTCAATCCTATGTTGTAATCCACTATGTAACAAATGTTGCATAGTGGTGTGTAATGTAGTAACAAATTGTGCATAATGGTGTGTAATGTAGTAACAAATTGTATGGCAACAACCTTGTTATGCATGTTTTGGACCGGTAAGTTTTGTGATTGCATCTTTCGCACTAATTTGTACATGTATATAGTTGTAATTTGATTGTGTCACTTGTGACCTTTGTGACATTTAATTGAAGGTTTGCAAAAGGTTGTAATCATCATTCCAACACTTGGGATCCCAAAAGGACACACAAATGATTGGAAAAGGAGACATGAATTCAATGGGTGACAATGAACGAACATATGAAATCATTGGCAAGTACAATTTGAGCTTTAATCCCTAATTGGTATTGTAAAATACCAAAGACAGTAGGTCAAGGGAAGGAATGTGAAAATGGTGGATATATGAGTTAATGGTGATAATATGAACATGAGGGAAGTGCAAATGAAGATGCATTATGTCATGTTTATAGGGGGATACTATAACATGGGTGAAAGTGCTTTGGTGACAATGTGTTCATTTTAGTAATGAAAACCCATTGTGCACGATTATGAATAGATAACAATCAAGCTACATGTGTTCTTGCATGTGGGTTTGTCGCAGGGCCAAATGGTAGGTTCAACAAATGTGATATGAATGGAGCCAAACAAATTCAGTTTTAGGGCATGTATTGAAAGAAGGTCTTAAACCTTTAAGAACAAGATGTTTTGACATTGAAGCATATGTGACCATTTTGGGAGTTTTGTGGATAGAAATCACCTAGTCCACCACATAGTGCATAATCCACCACATATAGTGGAATGCTATTCATTCCACTCATGTGGAGATTGGTGGATAGTTCAGTGGATCTGGGATTATAATTATTGAACACAAGTTGAAATTGTATGGAAGTAGTGGAAGTGAAGACCCATGTTGAACGTTGAATGACATGGGGTCTTGCGGGAGCACATGAGTTTGGCACAATAAATAAGCATGTTAATAGCCAAAAAAATTATCTTGTAAAAACTTAGGTTTTTCACTACCAAATTTTCATTATCAATTCTTATTATTAATATCCCACCACCAACTTTTAATACTGATTTATCATGAATTGAAAATAAATACCAAAATAATTTATAGGTTTATATTTAGAATCAAAATTTTTGTTAGAAATATTATTCGATTCTAATCCCCAAGGTTGGTGAATGTGATTTACATTCATCAAAAGGATGAATAATATTCTCATCCTTGTAGTAGTTAGGTTAGGTTGAATAAATTAGGGTTTAGAAAAGGAAACTACTTAGGGCTTGATGGTGGCTAGGGTTAAGGCTTGGTGGCGGCTAGGGTTAAGGCTTGGTGGCGGCTACGCTTAGGGCTTGGCGGCGGTTAGGGTTAGGGTTTGGTGGCAGCTAGGTTAATAGGGTTAAGTGGCGGCTACTTTAGGGTTAGGAGATAGTATATAGTGGAATGTTTTTGAGTGATCTTTCATTCTCTCCTTTCATGGTTTTGAGTGCACATAGAACCTTCAAGTGTTATTAGATATTGCAAGTCATAGTTTGTGATTGTAGTATTTGAAGCATATAACCTTTGTGTTTTTGTTAGCTAATACAATTGTTTCATTTCATGAACCTTAAGTGTTTCATTTCTTGCTTGTTTTCAAGTTTTTTCCAATATTAGTGACATTGAACTAGGCCACTAACACCATGTTGCTATGTAGCAAACCACATTGTCTATGTCATGACTAAAATTAATCGTTTAAGAGTGGCACTGATGTCATGTTGATATGGCCAATTCACATGCAAATAACAAATTTTTATATGATTTAAATTATTAATCGACCTAATCAAATTAGACATGCCTACTTTGGAAGGGGGTTCAAAATGGATAAAAAGTATATTGTTTAGCCATTTCAAACTTGTAGACTCTACAATTGAGTCATTGTAGTCACAAAATGGGGCTAAAAAACACATGGTTTTGTAGTAATGCCATAACATAGGTGGCCTTAAGTGTTTCCCTAGGCAAGACACCACAAAAAAATTAGGCCACAATATGACAATATAAGTAGTCATGTCAAATATGTTTACCACAGTTTAAATATGAATGTCATACATTTATTCATACTTTTTAGACATGGATGTTGTATGTTTATTTGTATTATCTAGACGTGGATGTTGTACATTTATTTGTATTATCTAGACATGAATTTCATGTGCATGATTAAACTATTTAAACAACAACCATCGTCCAATTTTAAACAATACAAATGTATGAAAAGATGAAGTTTGCATGATTACTATTATCAAATCATGGCCTAAGAAGTTTGTGATCTAGACTTCTAAGTACGCTTTTAAATAGGCATTATGTAGCCCCTTATGTTGACTTTTGATAACCCCCATCTCAGATAGCTCCCCAAGTAGGCTTATGTAACCCCTTCTCACATTATGAGTTTGCCTTATGTATTTCCTAACCTACAAAATCTTCAATTGACCCTTTAGGTAAATTTTGTGCAATCCTTTGAGTTACCTTGTAGTCATCCCATAACCTAGGTAAGCCCTTTATGTAAAATACATGCAAACCACATGAAATAAGAGGAAACTCAAATCATTTAGTTTAAAAGAGGAAATTTGAATTTCCTCCTTTGTTATTTCCCTTTGGCATGGTCCCATCTTACATTTTGATTATCATCCCCAATTATAGTGAAACCAAGTTTTTGTTATTGTGTTTTAATGTCTTCACATATGACTTCAATGATTTGACAAAGTGAGGTGGTTAAAATTTTAATTTATTATTTCAATAAATTTTCAAATCTTTGGTTGAGTGTTGAACATCACACACTTGAGGATGTGAAGATTGTCGATGCAATAAAAATATATGTAAAGTGACCCCCTTTTTGTGCCCTTTTTTCATCCCCCAATCTCTTTTTCAACCTCTAAAGATTGTTATCCACAAAGTAATGAAAGGGAGAAAGCATCTTTGGTTGGACCACTAGGAACCACCTCAAGGAATGGTTAAAGAATGAAAAACACACAAATCATTTTCATGGGCCTTTTACTTTAAATGTTTTCACAAATATAATTTTTCTTTCATGTTTATTAATTGCATGCACTAATACATGGCTTGAATTTTATTTTGGAATTAAAAAATTTGGGAATTGTTAAAAACAAATTCTGAATTAAAATGGCCCCTTTAAAAATTGATAGCTTTAACTTTGGAAATTCATAACTAAATTATACTTACTCAATTAATTGCGTAATAAAAACCTAAAAATAAAATGATTTCCAAATTATATCAGGAAAAAAAATCTTAAGAAAAATCTCAATTCATGTTTCAAATTTGTGTTCCTAACCAAAAAGTTCAAGGAAAGGTGGCCATGTGTCACATTCCTTATTTTTTATATAAAAATGCAATGATTAGGAAGATCAAAATACACAATATTATTTATATTATTAAAATTTCAAAATCTATGGAAGGAACTTAATAAATTTACTCATTAAAAAAAATTTATGAACAAATTATTTAAGTGTTTCCTATGATTTTTCAAAGTTCAATAGGTCAATGAAAATCAAGGTGTGACGTTCCTAATGGTCCACCCAAGGATTTTTTGCTTGATTTAAAAGAAAATATGGGTATAAAATGATGGAACTCATGATTAAATGCACGAGGTTAAAAAATATTTATAGTTTTAATATAAAAATAAATAAAATAGATTAATTGAAAGCAATCCAGGAATTTTTTAGGTGAAACTCAAATTTGGTTCAATTTGGTGTTAATGTGAGTTTTAGTGCCTATTTAAGCCCAATTCACATTTTTCATTGCTTTTTAAAATTCTCACCCCCTTTATGACCAAAATAGTGATGTGTTTTCTGTAATTTGCATATATTTATAGTAATTTAAAAAATCAAACATTATTGACATTATTGATAAATGTGCGTGTAGGCCAAGAATTCAATTCACATTAAGGCCTTAAATAATATGAACTAGGTCACCATACCTTTATGGCATTTCACCTCGGCTGAAATTAAAATCACTCATGTGAATGACCAACTCCAATGGAAACAATCCATTAAGGTCAATTTTTTGTAATATTGAAATATTATATTAATTTTGAATATAAATATTTACATTTTCATTGATTTATATAATGGATTGGAAGTATGTATCAAATTATTAAATGTATGTATGTTAAATTTATGTAATTTTAATGCATTATATCATATATATTACACATTCATGTTATATTTTTTTGTGGATAACCACCATTTAGAGGTGAACAAATATTTCAAAATGAAAGAAGGGCCCAAAGACAAGTTTGTTTTAGTGGTAACTTATATATGTCAAGGTTTGATTTGCAAAACAATTAAGTATAATTATGATATATGTAGTTTTTTTTTTCCAATTCCTTTATGGAGTTAGAATGGCAAGCATCCTTAAATACATCCAACTTAATTAGTGACTTTTTCCCAAAAAGCTATTAAATGTGTAGCCAATAGAAATGATTGTGGTGACGCCTTTCTTAAAAAAAAGTTATCTATTACAATTTAGTGATTTTTTATATGGGTATTTTGTAACAAAATATTCCTTTAAAAAAAAAATTGTCTTGCCTTCGAACAAATTTTAACCCCAAAAAACATTTGATGTAATTTTTGATAATTTAGTTACAATAACAATTTATAGTTGGTATGCAAAGATAATGGATAGTTTTGAAGGAAACCAAGGTTCAAATGTTGATACCAACAACCATATATAAGTTGTATGTTGACCATATATAAATCATAATTTAAAAATATCACCTAATTCCATTGCCATGTTTAAATTTCTTATTCAACGAGGTGTTAATGTCACAACCCTAGCCTTAGGTTCGCAACCAAGGCAAGGGCTTGCAAAGGTGCAGGCCAAGAGTGAAGCTCGGGAGTCACATTTCATGCTCATGGGAGTGTGGGAGAGTGTGAAGGAATGAACCTCCACACTCCCAAATGAGCTCCCAGTTTGGGAGTTGAAGTCTTGATGGACTCTCAAATCTTCAGAAAATAATTGCAAAGGTCAAAACCCATTGGATTGAAGATTTTTTTATATCATTGAAAAGATCTTGAAACTTAAATGTGTAAAATGGGCTCGTATGACCCATTTGGGTACGTAAAACACAAGTTATGGCCAAAAGAAGGGTCGGGAGTCAATTTGGCAATTTGACTCCTGACCACTAAAAGTCAGGAATCGCCTCAATGTCCTTGCATGAAGGTGGCATGCCACATACTGTTGGAAAGCTTTTAACGATGGTTAAAAAATTTCCTTAAACCTTTCTTCAATCAGAGGTCTGCACACAAAGTTATGGGCCTCCAAAGTTGCAGGAATCCCAACTTTGGGAATTTTGGGATTCTTGGGACAAAATGACATTTGGGTGTTGGCCATGTGGCTAGTCACAAAGAATATTATAAGGGGGAAGGTGGTGGCTTCCCCCCAAGTCTAGGCCGTGGTGAGTCTTGTTCGTCCGTGTTTGCCCATGTCTCGTCCATGCATCAAAAGTGTTACAACTATGCACTAACTAACTTGTTGTTTGATTTGTGTAGGTTTGTGTGAGTAATTGACTTGCTTATCAATTTTCCTAGTCCCCATCCTAGAGCTCTAACATGCCCTTTTATCCCCTAAGTGCTACAAGCTAGGGAGCATGTCCTAATTCATTCTCTTTCCATTGTCTTCACCTTTGGATTCACAATTGAATCCATCAAGGAGCTTAGGGGTGAGTTAGTTAGTGAAAACATTATGTCCAAAACTATTGGTCCATGTTCATAATTAAGGATTGGTCCCTTTAATTGTAGTTAATTTGTCATATTCATCTAAAATCTATTGAAACACACATTAAAGAAAAAACCCAAAAAACAAAAAACAAAGATAGGAATGCATCCATCAAAAGTACAAGGCAAATGAGAACACAAGTGAACACAACCAAAGGAAAAACAAAAGTAAATAGTTGGTAAAAATAAGTTAAAGACCCTATACAAAGACGATTCATGGTTATGAAATGAAAATGAACAATAACAAATAAGACCTAAGATGAAAAAATTGTCATCTACCACAAATTGGTTAGTGATGAAGGTGCATTAACTATAATGTGTAGAAAAGATGAGGAACCTTGACCAAATGCAACAACCCATTAAAGAATCGCTATCATTTGGGCACATTGTAGGGCTATGGGCATGTGCTATTTATAGTAAGAAACAAGCACAGATGAAATTAAAGAAGACCACTAATGACGCGTGACAATGGTCTGTGCACAAGTGATAAAAAATGAATAAAAATGATAATGAATGTAAATATCCATACATTTTAATAATAAGGGGAATGAAATCATCGCTTGGTACTTATTCAATGTATGATCATGTCTTCTCCTGAGCAATTATCATAGTTACATGTGTTATCTTTGTTGATGTTCGTTGCACCATGTTTATGCAAGTTGGGTTAGCAATGATGATGTCTATCAAGCCTTGAAAGCCATTTCTGGTGATAAGGATTTATTAAGCGTGGTGAGGGAAAAGGTGGGAGACTTCCCTTTGAACATGTGTTCCACTCTCCAAACAATAGTTGTGACATTATCCCAAAGTGTATCGTGGGTTACTATACATTCATTCCCATAGGAACATTAAAGCAAAGGGCTACTTAGATTGTCAATGGTATGATCACACATTGTGAAAGATGGGCAATTGTAGGATGTGGCAAGCCAAGATGGGTATGCAGTGTTAGAAGGAAATGGGTTGATGATAAATGAAATGTAGGTGTGGTAAGACGAATTAATAACCAAGCACTTGCCCTTGGACCCATACATGAACAAAAAGATGTTTGCATGATATATGAATTTTTTTTTACTACAAGCAAGGTAAATTCTTGCTTGTGTAGGTGATCGACCAAAGAAGCTTGCAACTAGGGATAAAATTGAACCATTAGGCTTTCAAAGGGTGGGACTTGAGGTCAAACAACTTGGGGTAACATGGTTCGGATATTTCGTAGTGCCATTTGGAAGAGGGAAATGCCAATCTCAACATGTGCTATTGCATCTAGAAAGATAGGGCGATCATTTTGCTAGAAATGAATGACAAGTGTAAGAATAATCAATGCCCAACATCCCAAGAATGTGGGGGCATTAGTTTGCACTATAAAAAGGAGGTTGAGCCCAACCCAAAAAAATAAGAATAATGGCTTAATGACAAGCTAGGTGACTAATAGATACATCAAAAGATCTTGCACGAAATATATTTTCCAATGTAGCTATGGTATGAATATCAAACTCAAAGTAATGTTGCAAAATACCTAGAAATGGAAACATTGTACAAAGCAAGTAGCTAGGGTGCTAGGCATAACACAATAAGAATATCACAAAAGCCACACTAGGATCTATAAACCTAGGGATATTAGATATCATCCCAAGATCTTCATGAAGAACCTTAGCCATAAACAATGTAATGAATGATTTGAATCCCATTGGCGCACCCAAAATACTAAAACTTGAGTTAGGAATAAGAAAGTTGGGAAGAAATGATATAGAGTGGTCGTTGCCTTATGGAGACCAAACTACACATTTCACTACTTGCATTAAAAACCCTAATGTTACATACTCTTTCTATAATCATTATTAAAAAAAACCACATTTGATGTGGGACCTATTATATGCATATCATCTGCCAATAAAGGGAAAACACAAGTAGGGTGGGTTGTAGGGTGAAAAGCATGAAGGTGAGCCAAAAGAAAATAACATTCCTCCCAATGGGTTCCTTTGTTGTGTACCTGATTCCAACGAAAATGACTATGAGATCCCCATGTTGAAAAGCTTGAGAAAAATATAGTGGGGATGGGCATGCATAGGATTGTCGAACAAATGGGAAAAGTTAATTCAAAGAACTAGGCGAAAATCATAACTTTTGAAAAATGGTTGTTTATGACACCAAATTGAAGGTGTTACATATATCCACATGTAGCACCACCCTATATGGGTGCAAATCCAACATTGCTCAAATGCCATGAATCACTATTTCACATCCATCACGAGTTGTTACAACAAACTAATGAGGATTAAAATGTTTTGTGAAAATATCTTTAAACTAAATAGCTAATGTGTGAATAACCAAGGAATAGGTCACCTCATCGATCGTGATGGAACGTACGTTTCCAAACTATTTTTCCAATGCTAATAATCAAAATGCAAAAAATTGAAGGTGGAACATGATTTCGAACAATGTGCCGAAATACCACTTGTAGAATCATTTGGGACAAAATAATTTCGTAAAAGCCCATACACCATATTCAAGGGGCCATTGGAAGAAAGACGTGGTGAACGAACCAAAACAAAGACAAATGTTTCCTGATCTAAGATAGCCTTTTTTTCAAGATGGAAATCATCAAGGGTTTAGGGTTTAAGTAAACCTAGGAAGGAGAGCATCTTCAAGTAGTGAATGGAGAAGTCAAAGGACTCCCATGTTTTATTAGATGGGGTTATAGGTGTCCTTGAAATTAATGCATGTACTACTTGAATGTACTGTTACATGAACAAGGGTTCGTGTGCAATGTAATTGTGTTGATGGAGGTGGGGTAGGATCTGTTTTTCCTTCAAGTTTGTGTGTTATCTATCACACCATTCATTGATTCATCATGCCATATCTGAATCATCTTTAACAATAACAATTGATGTAAACCATGTAATTAGACATTAAAGGTTTAAGGGAGGTTCCCATCTCATGCATTCTCTTCAAGGAGGGGCATTCAAAGGTGTTCCCAAACCTCAAGAGAATGTGCGAGTATTGGAACCTCCCCTTATGTAAACAACTTTATTTTATTTTCTTGGCTTCTTTTTTGTTTCATAGAAAAGAAATATTTCTAGAGGAACATGGCAACATATAAAATTGGGGGAGATGCTTCAAAATACACATAAATAAAACAAGAGTTGTTTGCATGTATATAATAGATGGTTATAGTCTCAAATTTCAATGCATATCTATTTTTTTATCAAGTGTTGGAAAATTATGGAAATTGAAGTATTTTCCTCATTCCTTAATTAAATTGAAAATATTTTGTGTCATTGAACGTGTAACTACAAATGTTCTTTGAACGTAAAAAAATAAAGGAACAACACAGAAACCATTTCCTTGATAAGTGGACAAATGATGGTTTGCTCCAATTTTTTTGAAAAAAAAACTTTAGACCCCTCTCTAACTTTAGCCCCATATCTTCCTCACTTTTGGTCCATTTTGACTGATAAAAAACTTGATGCATGTGCCAACTAAGGCTGTACAAATTTTTTTTGCATTCCAAAGGCAAAGATGCAACAATCAGAGATTTTAGCTCGAAATCCTAATATGTTTTAATTCACCCATCACTAAATATTGAACACCCTTACACCAAGCCCCCCATCACTTCCTCATTCTTTTACCCAATTGACCAATCTTTGTGACATGGAGGGTTACACATGTTCTTGGAGATTCAAACACAAAGTAATGGTGTTTGAGGATTCAACCTCCTTTGAGTTTTTAAAGTGTTCACTCATTGGCCTATTTACCCCAGTGCCAACTTTGATGAACAAAACAATGGAGCTCCAAGCTGTGAATCAACATTGAAATTTTTTTAAAAGGAATTGAGCCTCAAGGATATTGATGAAGACGAAAAGATGGTCTGGAACAGAAGATGGGCAAGGTAGAGAAGGCAATTGTGTAATGTTCAAATTCTTTCAAACATATGTTGACCTAGACATATGTTAACACAAAGTTATTAGAATGTTCCTCATTTAGAATGTAAAATCCCTTTGGTGTAGCCAAGTGAATCTTACATGCTTAAGGTGCGCTCCAAATGCACTAAAGTTTCTAGCAATGCTTCACACATGAGGGATAGAACTGGAAGACTAGGGTAACTAATTGGATGAAGAAAACAGAAATGGATCAGCAATACCAACTATGGTGTATTAGCAAAACTATATAGAAATGGTGTGGACTGGTAGGTGCCTGAATCCACAAAGAAGGACAAATTAAAACAGATTTGAGTGTTAATGGATTTGAGAGAGAAACCGCAGTGAAGATACCCAACCAAATATGAGAAACCAAACCAGTCTCAAACTAAGTAGATCCTTCTTATGACTGGGAGCAACCATGATCACATGAATGGCAAAGAATTTGGCTTAGGAAAGCTCTCAAGTGTTTTGCAGGTTTGATAAGGAGGAAAATGGATTTAAATGTAATGAATTAGGACCATTTCCAAAGCTCATATGAAAGCACTTTCAGAACCATCTGTTATTTATAGACCTTACATGTGATGCACATAGAATGTTTGCATTTGAGCCATGGAGCATCAAGAGCGATGCCTCACACAGGTGAAGTAAGTTCCAAGCTCTGTGAATCGGAGCTTGACACCATGATGCACACTGTCAGGGCCTGCACTTTTCTGCAAGCAGGGATGCAACAATTAGTCAAGAACTTGAGTGACATTGGAGGGATGAAACAAGCATCTGGTACTGTTGGTGTAAGGAACTGCTCGAATTTTTGTAGTGTATGTGGATTTGCCTTGGAGAATCCCCAAGGGTGCTCCGTAGGTGACCCTGCAGGTTAAAATTGGATGAAGAGAAGTCAAAACGTGTGGGTTTGGGTCACAAAAATGGTTTTGCTCATGAATATTTGCAGACTGTGCTGAAACTCATCAAAGGTGCAGCAAAGTGTGCACCTTCTGCTAGAGAAAAGTGTAATAATTATGTTCTGACTGCTGCTCCCTG
>Ga0116228_10002506_pt1 | contig 15890 bp, 8 predicted proteins | sample S1TSphfallax_2_FD_89694 | JGI IMG/M metagenome (GOLD analysis project Ga0116228, IMG submission 89694) | Host-associated microbial communities from peat moss isolated from Minnesota, USA - S1T2_Fc - Sphagnum fallax MG | ecosystem: Host-associated > Plants > Peat moss > Unclassified | place: USA...
CCAAAAGTTTATTCGAACGATTTTCCCAGGGCCCAACAAAATAAATTTTGAAAAAAACAAAATGATAATGGGCCCATGCCATGGGGCGCACACACCTTGGACACGCAACTCAAGGATTCCGCGCGTTGAGTTGGATTCTGGAATCTCACTTTTGTTACAAGAGTCCACACACCTCGTACACACAAGTCAAGGATTCCGCGTCTTGGGTTGGATTCTGGAATCTCACTTTTGTTACAAGATTCCACGGTTACGTCCTGTTTCCAAAAGACATTTCAAAAATAGGAAATTTTTGAACCCATAAAAGTCAAACTCTCGAAATTTGTTAAATAGAGACAGAATCGAGAGATTTTGGACTTTGGTGACAATTTCACCAATGCACACAACAACTTGTGTGCTTCTCGAGAACGAACGAACGGGTGCATAACAAATCTATTGACAATGGGTTCACATACTTAGTACTACTACATGGGCAACTTTGGCATAAATTAAATTATTTTTTAATTTTGTCAAAAAAAAATTGACAAAAATTTCAACCCTGTTGTTTGCAATTTTCATTAAATTAGATTAATTTCTTTCAAAAAAAATTCAAATATTTTGAAAAAAAATTCAACCTTGTTGAAATTTTCAAAAAATAAATAAATTACAAGAATTAGGATTCAAACCTTGGCCTAGTAGTACAAATAAGCATGTTAAGTTGTGTGAACACATTGACCTCAAGAACAATAAGAGAACTTTGAAGTCATGTTACAATTTAATATGTAAATTCCTTACATGTCGAAAAGTTCAAAATTAAAAACCTCGCATGTGAAATCTTAAATTTTAAAAATAAATAAATAATTCAAAAACGTTTGTTAAACCCACCCTGATATTATGGCAGCAAGAAGATGCCTAATAATTATTTTTTGGGTCATTTATTTTTGGCAGAAAAAATGTAAAATATTTTACAATTCAAAAATATATATACTAAATAATTGAATTTATTATATATATATAGTGCTTTAAAGTTTTCTTTCATATTTTTAGCATGGTATTTAGCAAGTATTTTTCAGAATTTCAGGTGGTTAATCAGTGCCTAACCTGTGGTTATTACGTACTACAGTATTAACGCAACCATACTACCGTGCTGGTTCACCCATGGCCACACACAAGAAGCAGTGTTTATTTTATTTTATTAATTTAATTTATTCATTTTTTGATGTTGCTCAAGTTATGATCATCCATGGGAACGTTTAGCCAAATTTGGCGATACTCACAATATGAAAGTTTTTTAAAAATCTCAAATACCCTTTCATGTTGTATGTAGGTAGTTGTGACGATTTCTGTCCAAAAAAAAAATTCGTTTTTTTATTTTTCCTGGCGATTTTTGTTTTGTTTTTTTTTGGGTCTTTTGAGAAGGGGAATTTTGACGGAATATTCCTTTTTGAAAATGCTTTTCGCAGAATGGCTAAAATTCGCCACCACAAAAATCACTGACCCTGATTTTTAAAAATGCCTAGTTCTGTCTATAGACACAGACTTCATCCAAGTTCCATCCACGAGATTCGTTGTGCAACGCGTGAACTTGTGTTGGGAGCCCGTGGATTCCTGCGTGAGTGAATCTTCATCAGTTGGTTTTTCTCCGGGTATTTCTCGTGTTCTTCGCCACCTCGTAAGCCACGATCGATCAATGGATCGGCGTTTGTAGATAACAGAGAAGGAAAGAAGACGAACAAGAAGAAGAAGAAGAAGAGAGAAGGGGAGAAGAAGAAAAAGACGAGGAGGGGAACCAAAGGAAAGGATCTGCAGCTGCAGCAGACGCTCCTCATCGTCGTCGTCTTCAGCTGGAGTTTTGTCGGTAACAAGAAACAGTGTTGCTTCTGCTACTGTTTACGCACTGCGCAGGAGAATGAGAACAATCCGTTGGTACTTTTTCTTTTCTTTTCTTACCTCTCTTGTTTTTTTTAAATGTATTTGTTTCTTTTTTAAGGTTCTGCTGGTTTTTTTTTTTTCGTTTTTGTAGATCTTCAGCTTCAAGACTTAAATCTGTTTCTTCTTCTTCTTCTTCTTCTTCTTCTTGTTTGTTGTTTCTGGAAGGGGATGGATTCGTGGTGATTTTGGTTGGGATATTGGAATCAGATGTTGCGGCGATGAGAGCTTGAAATAAGAAGCGTATTGGTGGTTCTTTTTCCAAGTAGAGGAAGTCGAAGGCTGGGAAGGATATTATATATATATATATTTGTGTGGGTGTGTGTAAAGCGAGGAGTTTTCGCGAAGGACTTGTGGAGAGAGAAACTTGCTGCAAGTCGTGTCAGGCCTCTCTTTTGTGGCGGCTTTAAGATTTCTGCTGTTGCTGCTGTTTGCGAAGCTACTACGAGAAAGAAAGCTCAAGACCTCGTTTTCCTTGAGGTCCCGAGAGCCGGAATCTACTTTCTAGGGATCTCCCACGGTTCAGAACATGTTGTTCCGGTGACTTTCAACTTGGATCCTTGCGATTCCTGCTGAAAGACAAGACGTGTGTGTTTGGTTTTTTATCAAAACTGTAAGACCCCTCGATGCTTCTTACCCGTATGTGGGTTATTGAGGATCTCATCAGATCTGATGTAGACCTACATCCCCATGTCCATCATCTTCGAACAAGCTTCTAGTCACGTTTTGGAAGCTCTGGTAAAAAGATCTGGACAGCTGAATGAAAGTCTTTAGTGAATGAAGTTTTCTGTTTCGGTAACCGCCTCTTGAGGCCTTGACGAACTGCGCAATCATTTTCTCTTATGATACCTCTCAATGACCAGGTACAAAACCTTGGCATATGCAATCCACAATTGTGTAGTGACTTGTCAAAATAGCAACTGAGCTGGTGATGGGCCCTATTCCAGTGGAGAATGGCAAGCTTCCTAGGACAAGGTTACTGTGAGTACCCACAATCCTTTGCCTTCTAGTATACTATACTATACTATACTATACTATGATTATGAGCTCTGTGGGTAGTTGTGGGCAGCTCGGCAGTGTTGTTTATGATGAAGGTGACAGTCTGCCCCTTTGTGAGCAACTCTCATAACATTAAGACTGCACTCACTGTCATCGTGTTACCTACAAATTGTTGATGTGGAGATTTTTCTGCAATTCCCATAGATATGTATATGTAGTACTTAGGTGCAAGGTTACTAATCTACTACTTAGCACCCACAGCTGGATAACAGCTTCCTTTTGCTTCAACTGGTTTTCTCATGTTGTGTTAGTCACCATCCAAATCTCACATGTATCATAGGTCACATGCCTGGTCTTATAGATCTTTTACCAGGATCACAATGAGAGCTTTGAACTTTTGGAAGTGGTTGAAGTGGTATGAGGGACATGGAGGAACAGAAAGTGCCAAATGTTGACATTTATTTGATTTGGAAAGTGGATAAGACAGAAGATAGTTCAATTGTTAATGGTGTATGGTATATTTGGAATTTCATTTCATTAGCTGGTGCAACCAGAATGACTGTCTTTTCCTTGGCTTTGTGATAGAGTGGGAGTTGTGACAAGGTGTACTACAAAGACACTTGAAATGTTTTTTGTCTCAACAATCTTTTCCTAATTAGAGATTGTCAGATGGGCCATTGATATTTAGATCTTCTACTCTTTGCGGTGACCTCCTTGTATTATTGCTGTTGTTGGTGTTGTTCATGAGATCCCACTTTTCTTCTTTCCAGCCATCTCAGAAAAGAAGATGACCCATGGGAAAATCAAGACTTGTTGTAGTTGTGGTCATCAGCACCACGCCCATGAAAAGTCTTCAGAAGTATTTATGAGCTAGCAGTGATGTGCACAACATTGTATTCAATTGTGAACTATGAATGCCCATGAAGCCCATGCATCTAAGGAGAATGTGATTATGGTAGAAGATTGTTGCCTTTCCTCTGATTGTCTTGAATGGATCCTTGTGTTGCATTCCTGCTTGGCTCCATGAACTGTCCTGACCATTTCATTTCCTGCACTGTAATGACAGTGGAGTAGTGTCAGTTCTTTGAATCTGTAATAACATCACAATGCTGCTTGATTTTTCAGGCAGCCCCGCAGAGCTCTGTTGGATCATGGCGATGGATCAGAAGGTACTTTGACACATGGCCCATTTGGTTTCACTTCGTGATTGTAGGATATGTTTGATAATATTAGTATGTTCTGGTCAAAAGGAGACTATGTCCAGATATAGACATCACCAATCTCTTCTGAACAAGAAACTGGTTCACCATCAGGCTAGGGATTGATGATTATGCTACATAATGCATAAAATGCTGAAGGTTCAATTGTGGGATACAAACTGTAGATTATGATGTCAATAGTTTCTGGGTCAAGCCAGGAGGGTGACCCTTTGGGAGTGCCACAAGATCATAGTTTTGAGTTTCCTTGTCAATCTTGAGTGGAATATGTAGAGACAATTTTTATAAACCAGTTTGTTTGCCTCCAGGTGGATCAAACAATACCAGTTCCAAAGGTGTGTGTTACAACTTTTCTTTCTCTTGCTATTGTTACACAGATCATTTAAGACATTGAGTTGAGCACTATATTGAATATGCTCTCAATTTGTTGAATTGGATCTCCAATCAGTTGCTATTCCACATGAAAAGGTTCTGTCTGTGATTGAGAAATTTCACGTGTGACGGGGCAGGAAACATAGATCTATTTGAGGGATACTGTGGAAAGAGACAATTTCTTTGATCTTTGACCCAGAGTGTCATCTTCTGCTTTCTCTCCAAACTGCTGATATTTCTCCTGTTTTGTTGTATTGGATGTGATGCAAAAGGAATGTCACCTCTTGTGTGGGTTTATGTTGGTGTGGGAGGTGCTGTCATTGTGCTGCTTCTGTTTGTGGTATGTTGCCTTGGGTATTGGCTAACAAAGCGAAGGGCCAATACTGGACGGAGGATGCCCTTCAATGACCTAACACCATCAGGTAATTCCCATTTTCCAAATAGACTGGGGAATGTAGAGGATTCATACTTCTGTACTTTCCAATGTCAATAATGTATCACTTGTTGACTGTTATATGAAACAGAGGTGCTAGGTGGGAAGACAGAGGCAAGAATCATGTTATATGAAACCCTGGCAGAAGCAACAAATCAATTTGACCCAGATCGGCGAATTGGACTTGGAAGATTTGGTCCTATATACATGGTACATAACTCTGGCCCTGGTGGACTGAGGACAAGAATTTGATATCCAGAAGTTGGAGGGGGAAGTTTGCATATACTCTTGTTGTAGGGATGTTCCCAAGGTCTTCAGCTGCAAGTTGATGTGTTGTCAATTGCATGTAGTCACTGTCCATGTTTGTGTGCAGGGGGAGTTGCCAGATGGTACAGAGGTGGCAGTTAGGCGCCTGTCCTTGAATTCAAGGCAAGGGAAGCGAGAATTTGCAAAAGGGGTCAAGAACATTATAGAATTGCAGCACAGGAATGTAGTAAAACTCATAGGATGCTGCTATTCCAACTCTCGACTGCTGGTATATGAGTACATTGGAAATGGGAGTGTTGCTAGTGCCCTTTTTGGTACATCTCTGCATCCTTATGGCAGGCTTTGTGGATTTGAACTGCTTGAAGCTGGAGACCAAATCTACTGATCCCAGTTCCTCATGATAGCTCCCCTTTTTGGTATCCCTTGAATCTCTGTTGTTCTGGATTGTTGGTCAGGCATGCAACCGGAGGAGATGGGCTACAACCCATTTCTTTTCTCCAGACTGCATGCCATTGACCTAGAATTCATTGACTGGAGAAGAGACTCTAATTTATCAGTTTTAACAATTTGTGTCAGTGGGGATATTATGGTATAGGCGGTCAATAGTCAATACCATACATGTTGAAGATACTCCGAACACGCATACAACTGTCACTGTTGTTCAAACCACTCCTCAGTTTTGGTTTTCCTCTTTTGCCTGCTTGTCTATTTGATTTCTATTTCCTTAGTATCAGGTCATCTCCCGAATCTATTCAGGTTGACTTAAATCATAAAGGAGAACTGTCAGTACTTATTCTTTTTTTATTATTGTAGAGGGGAAAATCAATCTGGAGTGGAGTACCAGATACAAAATCTTGCTGGAGACTGCTCAAGGACTTTCTTATTTGCATGAAGAGTCACAGAGGATCTTGGCACATGGAGACATAAAAGCCAGCAATATCTTGTTGGACATAACAATGCGACCCAAGATTGCAGACTTTGGTCTAGCTAACCTCTTCTACTATGATGCAGGCGAAGTCAAATTCCAAGACATGGCATCTGTGTAAGCTCTACTCCTGTTCTTTGTTTTCATGCATTGCATAGATTTTTGTCTTAAACTCCTGGCCTTCGGTTCTAGATGCCTTTTTTAGCATACATGCCCTGACATTATAGCAAGAAGTTGAAGCCCATGGATGATGTGAAAGAGAAGGTTGCATGTGTGGCAGGGGCTACATGGCACCAGAACTAGCACTGCATGGCCAACTCTCAGGAAAAGCAGATGTTTTCAGTTTCGGTGTCCTTGCTTTGGAGGTTGTAAGTGGTAGAACCAACACAGATATCAACTTGATTGGCACCAACATGCAACACCTTCTTGCCTGGGTATTGCCTCATTTCACTTGTTTCTCCTTAAACGTTGCACAATATACATATTACTCATTGTATCTTTTGTATTTCATGAGGTCATGCATTCTAGAACTGAAGGCATCTATATGGTTCTTCAATTGATTGCATCAACCATTTTGCATCTCTTGCACAAGCTGAATGGAGGTTCAAGGTAGAATTTTCCTTGCTAGTGAAGGTATGTAGTTGGCCTGCTGAAAAAATCCAAGAGTTGGATGCAAGCAAGTAGAGAGTGGAGGCAGACACCATTTGCCTGCTTTTAGTGTTTGGCTCTGAAGACTACAAGATGCCTTGCTGCTGAATCCGCAAGCCATGCATGTCAAGGAATCCTTTCTTAGGCTTTGTCAGATTTGGGTTGTTGGATTTCTAATTGTCCCCTTATTATTGTATATTTTAGTGCATTTGACGTGTGTTTCTATTTGTCCAACCTTAGGATGAAATTTTAGTCTCAAGGTGTTTGTGGCAGCTATGTCTCTTGAGTGCTAGCCAACATAGTGACCAAATCTTTCTGTTGCTTCTGGAGATGTGCCAGAAACTCCAGATGCAGATTTTGGTTTGCCTAGATTTTGGGCTAATTTTATATACTTATCTATATCCACTGTCAGGAGTGGAATTCAGTGGGTAGTTATGGCAGTTCATGACTGCTATTCATGAAGAAGGTAATGGTCTGAGACTTTGTGAGTGACTCTCATGAGGTTATGACTGCAGTCATTGTCATTTTACCTCGAAATTGTTGTGGTGGAAGTCTCTCCCCAATTTCATAGATAGTTGGTTGTGGCAGCTAATTGTGTGTTGTCTAAACATTTGGTGCAGGTATGGAAACTGCAAGAGAGGGAACAGGTGATAAAAATTCTGGATCCCCGCATCAAGGGTAATTACATGGAGGAGGAAGTGAAGAAGGTGATAAATATAGCTATCTTGTGCACGCAGGATGCCCCAAAACTACGTCCCACCATGGCTCGGGTTGTATCTATGCTTAAGGGAGAGTCACCTCTCCCAAATATGCCATCAAAACCAGGAGCCATGCAAGCATTGGGTTTGGGTGAGCAGAACATGTCTGGAACCTTCTCTATAAGAATTCCTAGTGAGAGGAAAAGCAGGAGATGGGGATTGAGCAGCAGTACTACTAGTGGCATTAGCCACAGCGGGAGAATGCAGTATTCTGTGGTGATACCTAGGTAGCAAACTACCTAGATATCAACATAGTTTTGTGGAATATCAAAGTAAGGCTTGTTGCTTAAGTGTCGGAGAGTGGAGCTTTGACTTCCTATATTTATCCATTCTGCAAAGGATTATTCACGTTCTGGTTTGGCTTGTTCTCATAGCTGTGAAGGGCATTTCTACAGACATTAATAGCAGGGGCACCTGCTGATTGAGCCCACAGCCATATTGGGAGGTAGGCTAATTCTGCTACCTAGCTTTCCATTAGCAACTTACCTGCTTTTTAATCCACTAACCACCTGCTATTGACACCAGTCAACAAGCCATAGAAATCCCTTGCCCAAAAAGGCACACTTGGCATTCTGCCAGTTTTATTAGGCGCACTGATGGTGGGAACACTGTTTACACTATGGAACTAGAACAGGTCCTGCTAGAATTCCTGAAGGAGAGGTGTCTTGCCCTTCTGGGCTCGATGCATTCCTAGCTGGATCAAGCCCATCATCCTCATAGTATACGATTACAAGTCGTATGCCTTGTAGCCACTGCAACCACAAATTTACCCATCCAATGCTGGTGAGTAAAACTGGTTCTGAATCATGTAACATATGAGTTTATTATATTTGTTAGTGGTAGGAGAGAGTGAAAATGTCTTCTTCTATGAAAGAAAACGATAGTGAATTCCTACAAGAAATAGGATTTCTGTGTTTGTTTTTTTTTTTTTTTTTAAAGGCAAGGTTGATGCAGTTGAAAGAACTATAATAAAAGATGGTGGAATAAAATATCTGACATGAGTACATAGTGTGCATGCAAAATCAAAATGTTTATGAGCAATTTAGAAAGCTTATGTTGTTATTTAATTTGCATCGTCCAAACAAATTGTTTAACTACATTTGGTGAAGTTGTGAACCACAATATTGTTGTACTTTGATCAAGTTCAAGTTATGGTATTTGAACATGTACATGGATTGAAGTAACTGGAGTTTTTTGGAGTATGTTGTTTGTGGACTTCCATCTTTAAGCTTATGAATATAACTAGCAGGAAAAAGTTGCAAGAATCTCACATAAATATTTTATAAGTGTGAACAAAAGTTTTTTAAAGATGAAGATGAAGCTTTTAAAGTGGAATGGTTTGAAATGGGGAATGTCTATTAGCATTCATATTCCAAAAATATTCATGAATATCATGAGTGATGAATTTCATGGGCTTGGCCCAACAAGTTGAATCTTGGTTTTGCTTGCTTTTCTATTTAAATCTAAGAATTCAACACCCAAATAAGGCAAGTTTTGTGACCATTTCATTTTAAGGTTCTTCTTTAATATAAAATCAGATGGTTCAATTTTGAGCTTCTAATCCATAGAAGTGTTCCATCTTGAAATGGGTTTGAATGAACTAATGCCAAAGATGGAGACAACAAAAGGACATGACAATAAATACTTATTTTGGATTCAATAATATAAGTTCAAAGCTAAGATCAACAAACAAAAATAATGTGCATGAGTAGAAGGAATATCAAATTAGGGTTGAGAAAGCAAGATAGGCCAAATTTTGATACATAAGCTTGATAAAGTAGACACAAAAATATATGTTTACATGTTTATCACATATCGTACATATGATAGTAATAAAGAAGAATAAAAATGGGTGGAGGTATGATTTTAAAAATCATCCAAGCCATTTATTGGGCTTATAAATTTATTTGGAAAACCTCTTTAAAAAATGAACCCAAAAATTAAATAAAAAATGGATGCTAAATTTATGTTTGAGTTATTTCAATGCAAAATATTCAATTGAATATATTTGAACTTGGTTACAATATAAAATCAAATTTTTTTAGGGCACCATCAAAAGCATATTCTACTTTATATTTGTCAAAACATGTTTAGCATGTCTTTCATTATTATTTGAACACAACACAAGATTTATAAATAAATAAATATAAAAATTAATGCAAAATAGTGAAAAAGTAAAAAAAATTATCATTTGAGTAAAAACATTCAATATATTACTATTATATAATGGGTTTTGTTTGTACTTTACATTTACTTGCATTCATCTTTAACAACTGATTTATGTGTTTAATTTACTATCTTTGCAACTATAAACTAAAGATAAGAAGCTAGGCAAGAAATGTATATATATTCAAATTAGGTTCTTGTCATCTTTTGTTATTTCACCTTTTTGTTGTTGTATGGAATCTACCTATATATATTGATCCAATGAATAAGTATTTATTGTCATGTCCTTTTGTTGTCTCCATCTACTTTTATGATGTGTTCACATGGCATTTGATGTATAAGAACACATGAATATGCAATGCATGATGCTTTCACATTTGTCATTCATAAAGTTGGATTTTACATGTTTCAAATATGTGTTTTTTCATTCAACTCTTAGATCTTGAATTCACACATATACTAAGGTGCCCCCAAAGCACTTCGCATTCACCTCAAGGTCACATTAATTACATAGATGAAAACTGAAAGGTGATTAATGCAATTGGAATCAAAGTTGGGATATGGAATATCCATGGATCCACATAGACTTCAACACAATTTAAAACACTTTCAAAAGCAACATTCTTTGTATATTACACTTTGTAACTCCTCGTGGGATGTGCATCAAAAGTGGTTCTTTCCCAAAAGCTTCCAAACATGTAGATTCCAAAATTAATAAGTTTAGGCATTAAAAGCTTTTAAATGTCATAACTTTCTCAAACTATGTTTGATTGCAATGATTTAAAGCTTTATCTCATGACTCTTGAATGTCGTATCAACTTTATATTTTGAACATCATTTGGTCTCCCAAATTACACTTTAATCAAAGAGTCAAAATTTTCAATCCCACCATGATTTTCCAAATACTTCTAACTTCTAACCATTAGATCTATTTTGATATTTCAAATCCACCACATTTAAAATAAAAGCATGTTTAGAAAGCTCAAAAGTGGCATTTGAAAGTTCATATTTTACAATAATTAAAATTATAACAATGTAACATTAAGTAAATTATGTCATCCAATGCACATTCCCTTTTGCTTTTGGTAAAAGATATTGGTTTTTTTTAATAATCCCAATGATTAAAGTTATTTTTCTAATAAATTCATTTTATAAATTGAAAGTTCTTATATTGGAAGAGTTTCAATGTATTTTTACTTTTACACACTTGAAACCTTTTTTTAATTTTTATTTTATATTATTATGTCTTACTTTTGAGTTCAAATGTAGATTTAATAGAAACAATGTTATTAGTTTATAAGTTGATTACAAATTCACTCTTTTCTTGGAATCCATTTAGCTTTTTTGATGATGTATATATGTTTGTTTGCATAGGTTTTTTTTCGATTGTTCAACTATTCACCACACACTTTGTGACGTGCCCCCTGAAAAATTCCCACGTGTAGCCATGGGTCTTCCTTTATTTTTGCCTCACTGTCCTCCACCATGTGGAAGCATAGCCTTTTAAGTAGGATTGGGCAAGTTCCATGGCCGAATGTTGCCCAACCTTGGCGGCATGATTGTAGTCCTCCATTTCCGCAAGCCAAGCATCTACAAACTTCCAATTTCGGATCTTGTCAAAATTTCCAAGTTTAGCATGTTGGAATCCCACACCTTTTGATGATCCTCTTTTGAGGGCCACAACCAACTCACTAAAATTGGGTTTATTCATTTTGAATAAGACCTCCAATTGTTCTGGAGTGAAAAGGACTGTGGTTGGTTACTCCTCTTCATTTTCATGATCATCGTGGTTTTCCTAGTCTTTTTTATCTTCAAAATCCTCTTGTTCCTCCTCCCTAATAGCTTCGAATGGAACTTCTTAGTCCTGGTTGGGTTCTTCCACCACGGTCTCATGTACTAACTTACATGTCCTTTTCAACACCATCGAAACTTTCCAATAAATAGATCAAGTTTTACGAAAGTTCTAATACCATGTGACGCGCCCCCAAGATCCTTAATACATTCAAATGTAAATTTGAAATGAAAATAACGGAAGAGCAATGAGTTGGGGCATGTTCCCTGGTTCACAACACTTTGGGGGTAAAGGGGCGTGCTGGAGCTCCGAGATGGGACTAGGAAGAATGACAAGCACTTAATCACTCACACGGACCTACACAAAACCAAACCCTAGGTTGGTTAGTGCACAATTGGAACTTTTTAGTGTTAAGATGAGCCATAGGCAAACTCAAATTCACAAGACTCACCATGGCCCAGACTTGGGGGAAGCCACCACCTTCCCCCTTATAACATACTCCATGGTTGGCCATGGGACTAGCACCAAAATGTCATTTTGTTTCAAGACTCCCAAGTGGGAGTCCCGAAATTCCCACAACTAGGACTTTCGCAACTTTGGGGGCCCATAACTTCTCGTGAAGACCTCTGATTAAGATGAGGTCTGAAGCAAAGTTGTAGCCCTTGTCAAGAGCTTTTAAAAAATATGTTTCACGTGACCTACATGCAAGGAAATCGGGTCGATTCTTGACTTTTAGTGGCCAATTTGACTTCCGACCTTTCTTTTGGCCATAACTTGTGTTTTAGATGTCCAAATGGGTAATGTGAACCCATTTTAGATATCTAAGTTTCAAGAGATTTCCAATGGTATAAAGAATTTCTCAATCCATTGGGTTTTGACCCCTACAATCGCTCTCTGAAAATTTGGGAGTCCACTGGGACTCCAACTCCCAAAATGGAAGCTCCCTTGGGAGTGTGAAGGTTCATTCCCTCACTTTTTCCTTCACTCCCGGGCTTCCCTCTTGGCGTGCAACCTTGCAAGCCCTTGCCTTGGTCACAAGCCCAAGGCTAGGGTTGCGACATTTTGTTTCTTCCACCTACCTACATGTTGTCATTGCTAATGCAATTTCTTTCATTTTCCTTTGCCAATGTGAAGGTTTAAAAAAAAAATTAAACTAATAATAATGATAATATTATTGATACAACATGTTCATACTTTTTTTTTTTATTGAAAAAAATTAGTTTGAACTTTAAGTTGTTACAAATAATATTGTATAAAAAGTTGTCACAAGATGAAAGAAAAAATAGAAGAATGAAGGTGAAACATATTTACCTCACCTTAAGTGTGAATGGATGACAATGAAAGTGACCTACAACAATAAAAAATCAACAACTTTTTAACCTTTTTTTTTTAATGTGTGAATGTATTGTGCACCATGTTAGGTCAAAGTTAATAAGATGATAACCCTTATGTTAGGACATTTAACACAAACTCTAGATTTGAATGAATAATAATGTGTGTTGTTACCTCCCAACTCCCACCAATTGGGGACCCTTTGTTCATTGCCACTTCAAATATTCAATACAATGTATTGAGGTCAAAGATGATATGTAAATTAATTCAAGATTATTTAGATTTCAAACTAAGTTCATGTTTTTCTTCATGTCCATAAGGTGAAAACCACTTTTAATACTAAAATGTTATAGACCCAAATAAATGTGTGATCCTTGCTTAAAAATATCACTCATTAAATCATTTTTTTGATGTGGGTAAACCCCAAAGGTGAGGCCATTACTAAAATAAGGGTGTGTGAAACAAGTTTTAAGCACAAAGGAAAACGAAAGCAATTACATTAGTGATGACACAAAATCGAAAATCACAAAATTCAAAGCAAAACAAAAGCAGGTGAAAGAGAGAAACAATGGTTATACAATAAATTTATCTCTGAAGTAAGAAAACATATAACCAAAACCCTGAATTTGGTCATACACAATGTGAATTTTTTTTTAAACTTGCAAAAATTTACATTAGCATTAAAGGGGGGGTGAAACTCATAAAACCATCATCAATTTTGGTGATAAATTGAGTTTCATCATGTTTTTCCTTTTTCCTAAGCACCTCCACTATTGCTACATATATTTTCACTGCTCCTAACTATACAACTACTATAATTAATCTCCAACCTTATGCATTAAATGCAAATTATCAACATTTCATACTGAGATTTATTAAAATGTCTTTATTTTGCAACAACCTTTTTTTTTCATCTATGGGTTGTTGCAAATGTGGCAAAAACTTATACCAAAAGAAAGCACATATGGTGAAAATAAAAAAATGTTACCAAAATTTATCTAACAAATGCCATTTTTATAAAAAGGCCATTGGACAATTACATAAAAGGCCATAAAGTCCATGGTGGCAATGAGGCATATTTTTTTGGTTATATCATGTGGCTACTAAAACCCCAAATCCATTAGTATCTAGCTCTGTGCACTAAATGTTAACAAAAAAATATGCCTATAAACCTAAAGTAAGAAATGTTATCCAACAATAAACATCTAAAAAGATGGGCATGAAATCACCAATAAAATTTAAGCATATCAACTTTGGCCATTTATTGATTGAACATTAGACCACATTTCATAGGTATCATCATAAGGAAAGTTGTGAAGTGTGAAAAACTTATGTGCATACATAAAAACAACTGGCTGGAAATGGTTGTTCAATTTATTTCGCACTTTGTTCTTCAGGAATGCAATATAATTGAAACATTGTTCATCTTCAACAAAACTAAGCACATGAACCATGGCAATATTTGCCACCTTTAAGTACTCAAGAAAAGCATTAAACAATAATTATGATGCATGGATCACTTGCCACATGTGTGTGAAAGGATTCACGATGGTAAGGTTAACCTTGTCAAATGTAAAAGCCATAACTTTAGCCATGGCTTCAACAACGTTGGATTTCATGGTCAACTTGAACAAGCTTAGTTGAACATCCAAATCCAAACTTGAAAGAATGGAAGGAACCATAGGTGCAGATTTTTCATCCTTGGGTTGTCCACATGGACATGGGCTACAATAATAAAAAATCAGCACTTCAAGATATTAAGGAAATGTCACATTTACATATAGTTGCAACTAGTATTGGGGATAAACAATCCCCAATACATCCATGACTACTTGTTCAAGAAAGCATGCATCTAACTATGCTATCAAGCCTTCTACAACCTTTACCATCCAACATAAAACAAAACATAACAAAGGATTTTTTTATAAAAAGACCATCCAAGTACAAGGTTGACATTTAGGCAAATACATAAGAAGACTGGATCATAGTCCACGGTTATGAAAATTTTACAAAAGGCAAAAAGAAATTACAACACCATCCTAGTTCAAGTGGTTCTACAAATTAGATAGAGGCAAAAAGATAAAAAAACCAAACCACGATTCTTGGTTATGGAAATCTGACAAAGGTAGAACTTAGATAATATAAAAGGTCCATAAACTGAATTCATGCTTCTAGAAATCTAACAAAGGCAAAGAGATAAGAAGACTAGGCTAGTTCATGTTTATGGAAATTTGACAAAGGAAGAAAATTAATTTGTGACCAGATGAATTCATGGTTCTAGAATCTCATAAAGGCAATTCAAGAAAAAAAGACCATATGAATTCAATGTTCTAGAATCTAACTTAAGCAAAAAAATAATAAGACACATAACTTCATGGTTATGGAATTGAATAGGGGCAAAATATAAAAATATTCATCTAAATTCATATTTCTAAAATCTAACAAACGCAAAACATATGAAGATCATGTTGGTTCATGGTTATACAATCTAACAAAGGCAAAATATAAGAAGATTGATTTAAATTTAGAGTTCCATCTAATCTGACAGAGGTAAAACGTATGAAGATTGATTTAAGTCCAAAGCTCTTAAATCTGACAAAGGCCAAATATAAGAAAATTCATTTAAGTTCATAGTTTCAAAATCTAATAGAGGTAAAACATATGAAGACCATGTAGGTTCATAGTTACATAATTTAATGGAGGCAAAATATTTAAGTTCAAAGTTTTAGAATTTGACAAAGGTTAAATATAAAAAGATTTATCTAAATTAGAGTTTTAGAACTTAATAGAAACAAAAGATATGAAAATACCTTAAGTTCATGGTTATAGAATCTGATAGATACAAGAGATAAGAAGATCATAATTAAGTTCATGGTTCCGGAATGTAACAAAGGCAAAAAATTAAAAATACCATTTGACTTCATCCTTCTAGAATATGATAAAAGAAAAAAAGAGGTGAAGACCATTTAAATTCATTGTTTTGGAATTTGACAAAAACAAAAAGTTAAGAAGACCTTCATAGTTCATGGTTTTGGGATGTGAAAAAAATAAAAAAGACCATCAAACTTGATTAAAA
>Ga0116228_10002508_pt1 | contig 15889 bp, 12 predicted proteins | sample S1TSphfallax_2_FD_89694 | JGI IMG/M metagenome (GOLD analysis project Ga0116228, IMG submission 89694) | Host-associated microbial communities from peat moss isolated from Minnesota, USA - S1T2_Fc - Sphagnum fallax MG | ecosystem: Host-associated > Plants > Peat moss > Unclassified | place...
GATTGATTATAGTAGCTCAAGGGATTTTGGCCCCTAGGTAATAGGGCTATTTTTATATGAGGATTTTTGAAAGATGATATTTTGGCTTGTGTTGAAACTTGAGATTAGTTATTATAGAGTTAATAATAATATGTTGAAGGATTTTGGTTTCTTTTAGAGGAGTTTTTGAAGATTATATTTTTGCATGGTGAAATATTTGAGTTTCCATAATTCTTCTTTTGCATTGAGATACTTTTTAATGTAAATGGCAAGACCATTGTGCCACAAACCCCTTGTTTTTCGGTGTGGTGAATTTTCACCTGTTTGTGAAAAGTATTTGTGGGAAAAAAATATTATGTCACAAAATTCCCTGTTTTTATGAGAAAAATTCACCAGAAAAAGAGAAAAATTTATTTTAAAATCAACAAAAATTGAAAAAAATTACTCCAATATGAAAATGTGCTTAAGATTCTCTACTTTCATATTTTGAATATCAATTTTGCTAAATATACTCATGGGTGATGGCCACTTGAGCAATGCCGCAACACTTGAGTGAGGCATCTAAGAGACTACATTTAACCTTGCAAATGTTAAATTGGAACTTGTGGACTCTTGATTTAGTCCTTGGATTTGATATTATTCTCTTTAGAATCAACTACCATGGTACCACGAGTACAACAAAATCCTTATGGCAATAGGCGTTTGATGACTGGTGTTTCTTTTCTCAATTTTGTGACGTAGCCAAAGTGGCAATCAATGGGGGGGAAAAAAAAAGAAAAAAGAAAAATTTGGCCATCACTATTGGAGGTTATCATAATTTTTTGCAATTTAGAAAAAAAATTCTCAAAATCTGACAAAATTGGGCCAATTTTTCCATTGAAAAATCCTTTGTACAAATTGAAATCATATTTTTCAGGTCAAAATTTGGCAAATATTTGCCAATAACAAAATCACTGCTCATGACACATTTCTAAGATGATATATGTGATTTCATGCATTTCAATGTAAAATTTATATGTAAAAAAATCAAAATTTGACACTAATGTAATATGTGCCTGATAGAATTATCAAACCACAATAGAATTATTTAAAAAGTGATCCTCAATCTAGACCTTAGTTCCAACCTCAATCCTGTGTTTCATACTCAATTGCTAGTATCCTTTAAAATGATTAAATTTTAGTAAAAAGTCATTACCAAATAATGAAAAGGCGTTCAAAGACGATTTATTGCACATGATTTGAAAACTTTTACGAGTAGCTAGGTCTCTTTCCATTGCAACACTATGATCACAACTACACACAATAATTGGTGATCACAACAGCCTAATGAAAAGCCATTGACATGGGGGCCGTGTTGCAAGGAGATGCTTTCCATTGCATAGCTACAAAGGGCTAAGAAATTGTAATTGTTAAATGTTAATAGCTTGATAGTCTAGCTAATTTTAACTATTTTCTAACGACCCTTTTAGTTACACATTGGTTCCAATTGAAACATGTGACAAATGTCACATGACACGGTGATTCGCATGTTGACTCACTTGCATTGCTTTTGCGTTGGGTCGTCAATGCAAGAGTCGTGATGCAAAATGTGAGCCTTACCAGTAAGGTAAAAAACAATGTAATGAAAAGCTGCTATTGTCACAAATTGCCCCCTAATGAAAAGAAGATGTCCTTAGTGTGTGAAAATTGCCTTTACAAAAACCCTAAAACCGCAATCTGGAACTCAGAATACCACCAATGTAATGTTGTTTGGTGGTAAAAGGAATTTGACTTGCAATCTACTTTTCTTTTTTTTTCCAAAACAAATTTGTCCTCACATCCTCCATTTTTTTGGGACCAAATTGAGGGTTCTCATCTTCTTCACTTCAATGGCGGGTTCTCGTCCTCTGGCTGGCTGGCTGACTCCGTGGATAACTCTAATATATCACATGTGTTTTTACATAGAAATGGACGGAACCTCACCTTGTAGTTTAGTTTAGTTTAGTTTACCTCACACGTTTGTCATGAGCCAAAAGCCTACTAAAGTAAAAGCAAAACCATTTTTCTGTTATGGAGTAAACAACCCATGGCTCTTGTGAACACTGGCCCCACTTATCCATCCATCCCATCCATCCATCCATCCATCCAAGCATGCATGCATTCCTGTTTTTGTCTTTTTGCAATCAATGTTCTTTTCTGAAAGCCAATCCATTTTCATCCGATGCATGGAATGATTGTATTAACCCATTGGCAGGCAGCTTACAACCAAACCAAACCAAACCAAACCAAACCCGTCTTTCTTACTTCACTTCAGTCCACCACTTGGCCTACTCTCACTGGCAGAAGAAACACCCTCCCCCACTTTGCCTTTTCTTTTTTCTTTTTTGTCTTGTGCAACAGATGATGACCTCAAACAAACAAATTTTGGGTACATGATGCGGATTTTGGGTGGGATATTTTTTTTCATCATCGGAGTAATCTTATTGGATGCTTGTGACATTATCAGTTCACAAGTTCTTCGGTTCGCTTCTCCTCGTTGGTATCCAATTGGATGGAAGGAAGGAAGGTGATGGATGATGTTCTGTTCAGAAATTTTTCAATGTTGCCATAGTGGTGATCGATCGTTAATAACATTATTTAGCCATATTTGGGTACTGAGCAGATCTCACTATATATGTATATATATAAATCCTCTATATATATATATTAATGCTGAGGATCCTAGCCAGTGCACCTACTTGAGGAATTTTGAAAAAACAAAAACAGTGATACTCAAGTGTAAGGTAGAATTTTGGCGATTTAAAAAAAAATAAAAATTTTGGGATTTTTTTTTTAATCTGGCAAATTTAGGTCATTTAAAAATAGTGATAAAAGCCCTTTGTCGATGTTGCTGGGTTTTTTAATTTAATTTAATTTTTTTGGGGAAAAAATGGAAAAAAAATATTGGACACAATAAAAAAAAAACACTGCTCCTTTTGGCAGATATTCATTTTACTGCATGTGAAACCCAAACCAAAAGAACTTCGTATTTGGTTTAAAAAAATTGTATTGTGTGTGATGCAGTTGTCGGAGGTCAAAGGCAAAGAAGCTACAGAAAGTGCTTCAATTACAGAACAAATCCTACTTACCAGGACGGAGTTCTTTGAAAATTGGAGCTTCTAGAATTGACTCTAGGTTTACAATACAGAATTGTCACTCCGCAGAGAGATTGCCACCCTTCATCATAGAGCTTCTTCATAGGGGTTACAACTTACATGCTCTTTCACAAATGCATGCACAACCCAGCACATAAGAGCATGGTGTGGGTCTAGCTAATAGTTTTCTGAATTCCTAATCACGTAGCAGAATCTGATTCTAAGTGTGCCCAGAGTCTACCAAATAGTCTACAATGTTCTTAATCACATGGCAGAATCTCTCTACAAGTGCTGATTATGTCACGTAATGACATTTGGTCAAACCGGGCTTGTCGGAGTGAATGGATCCTGCCCAATGGTAACTTAAGAGTTTGTAATCTTGATGATCAAAAGAATGCCAAAATAAGGCCAAGCCAAACTAATCACAAGATCAAAACTTGTATGTGAAAAAAGAAAAAGAAAAAAATTACAATAATAATGAATAATAAATAATAATAAATTCATTCATTCATTCTTGCATGATCCTGGTGCCTGCCTGCCTATGAACAAAATCTTAACCAGTCTGGATTGCTGAGGGTGTACTGAACTCCTACTTGGAGAGCTCATTTCATTCATATCTTTCTTGCACTCATCATGCCATCCATGTTTGTGCCTTGGACATTGGACATTTGATCAGCGGTCTGGACTCTGGATCGCCAAGAAAGAAGCTACACGAGAATTTGTGAAGTCAGTCCATTTTCCTCACTATATTTTGAGAGTTTGTGGTGCCACCCACCCACCCAAATCCAACTGTAGAATGAACAAGTTATCCATTGTCTATATCATTTTGGCTGTTGAATGTGGTTAGCAGAGAGATTTTGTAAAAAGTGTTCATCAAATGTACATATTTTCAAGGCCAGCTGGTTCTTGTGCCCCTTTGAAATGTTGAGAATGAAGCACATTTTAGCGGCATCTCAGTAACACCAATTACATTTGATGCTCATAGTGGAATGAATGCTGTTGTTCCCAGTTGGTTATTTCTTTTTGGGATTTTATTTTTTCAGTGTAGTGATGAGGAGGAAAAGGACCTGAGAAGTACTTGAACTTCAAAGCCTTGGAGGGTGGAACCAACACACACACCTCCATAGTTCCAACACATCACGATATCAAATCCATAGCCATTACTAATGCTCTTTCCTGTCGCTCCCAAATCTGTTTTCCAAAATCAAAAGCATCACATTTTCCAGTGAATGCAATACTGGTAGAAATCTTCTGCTCAAATCACAAAATACTTGTGAATAGCAGGCAGGTTCTACAACCCTCACAACTTGTCCTCCAGCAATTCATCGTCATGGTACAACTGGACATAAACAAGGGAAGTAGATATGGAGACCCAGAAGTGATGATCCAATAACCACAAAATCTATCACACCGACCCAAAATGGTTACAAAACTGCAAATCACAAAGGAATTTGCCACATACAACATTGGAATCCAGATGATTTCTCCCTTGTGAAAATATTAAGAGTTTTTAATGCACAAAGTGTTTTGGGAAGAAAGATGAATTATTGAGAAGATAAAACTTCTGCAGAAAACATGATTACAATCTCACAGGACTATATAGTAATCTCCCCAAAATTTCCAGCCCAACCCATTCTACAAAATCTGCATTTTGAGTACAGAATAATCTGCCCAAAATTTCACACCAACCCATTCTACAAAATCTGCATCTTGGAGTCTCTCTTGCATTTCTGGAACCAAGGGAGAGACTCAGCCGTGGTATTGGTTAGCACTCAGAGACAGACATAGCTTTTTCTGTTGGAAAAAAAAGTCAATAGAATTGTATCCTCATTTCAACCAGTGACAAGACAAGCTTTGTGATGGTAAGCTTGTCCTCAGATCTACAAATTTTTGATCAAAGGTTTTGTGGCTGCCAAAAGATCAGGTTTAGGCTCAGAGCTGAGAGTTTTGCAAAACTATGACTTTGAGCGTCTTTTACACTTGGAAGAAAGGATCTGGTTTTGATCTCAAGGAACTCCTCAAATCCACAACCCATGATGCAAGATGTGGGAAAAAACCATGATTGCCTTAAATTTCTCATGCAGCTGATGTACGTTGTTTTTCTTTCTCTGATGCTTAAAAAATCCACAACTTTGTTTGTGCCTTTCCTATGCTTTGTGTGTGTTTGCTGCTTCTCAGACTTCTGATTCCAACCCTTATTTTGCAATGTCCTTTCTTCAATTCATGGCTACATATTCTCAGTGGATACATTATTCTCCATACAATCACTGGTGTTTTATTTTTTAAAAAAACAAGTCTCAATTGTAGGTACCTATGTGGTTCCTGCTCAGCAACAAGAAAGTGTTTGAGCATTGGCAAATGGGTATGGCTTCTTCATATGCCAAGTTATGCTTTGCATTGCATTGGACTATCGAGTGTCAGAAACACTTTGTACATTGGCAGACCTGGAGTTAGCTTTGGACCAGTGACGCAGAAATGGAAATACAAACAGGACTCTTTAAACTGATGGTGGAATCAATCCTCCAATTGGCATTGTTGACCCATGGCATCATGGAGCTAGCTCAAAGACAAATTGACAAGTATCTCAAAGGCCAGACAAAAAATCCATAGCATACATGGAATGTTGCCCACCTGTGCATAAAGCATGAGGTGAACATTATCACCATCTTAAAACAGACATTAAGGTCTGGAGTGGTGGATTGTGCCATTTTCTTGACCACATTGTGTGGCATAATCTTCCGGTGATGATCATACTTTCATAATAGTGACCAAAATCTGTGTATTGAACATTGTAATGGTTGAATCTGCAACCCCAGACCTTTTAATGCCATGGTTGGGCGTTACCCTAAACTTTGTAAACTGCCAGGTATGAACAATCACACAATCGTCAATAATGTTCACATTCAATCTTCAGACCTCTATGATACGTTTGACAAGTGTTTGATGCAAGTTTCACTTGTGTTTTCTTGATTTGCATTTTGGTGTCTAATAAAATTGCAGCTTTTGTTAAGTAGTTTATTACTTAGCAAGTAAGTATGGTGAGCTGAATGATCCTTGCTTTCTCTTCAACTTGTTGTCTATTGCTTCCTCAAAGTAATGCCTAAGCATTGCAGCTGTTTAGACCATTACCTTCTTCTTAAGCCCACTCCCAAATACATTTGCTCCCCTGTAAAAAAACACTGCCAGAAGTTTCTGCGTGAATTTGGAAGAACTCTTAACAAGGTAAGATTCACTCTGCAGCGTAGAATGGGAGGCGTCTTTAAGGATTTGAAATGTTCATCTGTAGAAAACTCATATTTCTGGTAGTGCTTTAAGTTGGGTATGGTCCCCTTTATTCTGGTAACACCCTGGCCCTCAAGCCTTCACCTGCGCTTTGCATTCTAGCAAAGAGCAAGGAGCAAAACAATATCCTAACATGAATATAAGTTTAGCCAAGTGAAAGAGATAAAAATGCCTTTGCTTACTGGCATTTTACATGGCCACACCATTTTCCATTTTTTGAAACCTTAATACCTGAGCCACAAAGCAAGTTCTTAGTGCAATTATCCTCACCCGACACCTTAGTTGTTTAGGCACAAAAGTATGGCAAAACTCCATGTACAGAAAGGAGCAAGAAAAGTTCATCAATTCTCTCATCAAGTTCAACAAAATTGAAAGACACATGAGTTGGTTATAACACAAGCAAACAACTTTAATTTGAGGACACCCTATTTGCACCTCATGCCCAACACCTTCCTCTCTCGCCTCCCTCCCTCCCCCATCATCTTTGCATTGAATTCACAAAGATGATGAATATAAGAGTTTTCTTCTACCTACCCTCCCAATCTTCAAACTCTTCCAATCCATCATCCCAAAACTTGGATTTGTCTCCTATCCCTCACCATGCACTTCTTTCCTCCTCCCTCTAGCTCCTAATCTTAGAATTTGACAAGTAGCATCCTACTTACTACATGTTCCCAATTGTTTAACAAAATTACATGACTACTCCCCTTACAACTTGAGATTTCGTCTTGTACTCCTACTCAAGGATGGATGCACAAGCAATTCATGCCTCAAATGCTGTTCATATGCTTTCATCAATTGAAGGGAACATCTGCCATTTGCATGCAAACCTTCTGCCATTCACCTAGTTTAGGCTAGGGAAGGCTTGCTTCCCCACACCTGCCCTAATTTTCAAGCCTACACACCTTCAAGGCTTGGACCCTCAAATTATGGAAGGCCCTTGGAATCCATCCACCTAAACCTAGAAAACTGAGGGGGATGTAAATTCTTTGAGAAAGCCTTAACTAGTGTTGGGTGGTTCTTGACCCTTAGGAAGGGCATTTGGTTTTGGTTTTTAAAAATAAATTAGAAAGGTTCCAATTTCAGTTCTTTAAAAACAAGAGAAGGGCTCTAGTTTTTTTTTATAAAAAAAATTCTGATTCTGGTTTTGTTTTTAATTATTAAAATAAGACCCAATTTCATTCTGGTTCTGAGTAACCCAGACTAGAAATGATGATTAAACCTTGGTTTAAATCCCCTTTTTTTTTTTCTATTTTTCTATTATTTTGTTTCAAAAATATCATTTCTGGTTGTAGAACCAGTTCCAAAAATCAAATCCAATTCTCAGTTAGTTTTTACTAACCAGAATCACAACCTCCAGTTCTAACTCCTCAAGCCAACTGGGTAAGTACCCAACATTGATCTTAACTTCCCAATCATAAGTGAGTAAGGAATCAAATGGGGGGTTTTTTTTTTCTTCTGGTCTCTCTTTTTTTGTATTTTTCCATGAAAGTTGAGTTCACTTCAATTAGCCCAAAAATAGAACATAATAAGCCCTCAAACATGATGGCTCAATGTTAGGAACACTATGTGGTACCACAAGGGTTTTTGGGTTCAAACCCACTGATGATCAGGAGGTGAAAATTTTGCCCTTTCCTGCTCACTTGGGAACTGGGATAAGCTTGGTTGGTGTTGGGTCTGCTCTTGTGTATGTTGGGAACTTGATGTTCCCCTTGTGGTTTGCCCTCTTATTACGTGGTTCTTTTTTGTCTTCTTGGACATGGGGTCCTTCCACTTTGTTCCTTGTATTCCCCCCTTTTTTGGGTCCTTTGGTTTATTTATGATTGGCAGGGTTTCATTAAAAAAAACAAAGAAAGAGAAGAATAGTAAGCCAAAACAATGTTAGCTATCAAACATGGCTGTTATGATACACTAGAAATCCATGCAAATAGACTTGTTATGTTTGCAATCATAGCAATCATAGAAAGACAGTGATCATACTTGATGAAATGAAAGCAAGAAGAAACAACAAGAGCAACTGAACATGGACACAAACACACACACCCCCCCCCAAAGGAGAAAGGAGGTCAAGACTCAAGACTCAAGACTCAAGAGAGAATGATTGAGACAAAAAGGGAGAAATGATTTTTGACTACATGACAACAAGGAAGAATGACATCAGACTCCAGAGGAAAACTTCTTCAAGAAAACAACAAAAACAAAAATTTAATTGCACTAAAAAGAGCTATCATGAGTGTGGCCTCTTATGAATTAATGAGCCATTAAAACCACATTGGAACAAAGCTGCATACCTTGTTGTTCTCCTTTATGCTAAATTAACTGGAAAGTAATATGAAAATGAAGCCCCAATTTGTTGTTGTTGTTCTTCTTTTATGATGGGCCTTCAAACCACAAATGTGACCCACAAATTTTTAGGGGAAGGGAAGGGAGGGATCTATTTGAAGAGGGTCAAAATGTGACAAGTGCATCTCACTGAATAGTGTTGAAAGTTGTAATTTTAAAAACAAAATTGAAATTCTCTTATGTATAGTTACGATTTTGTGAAATTGATTTTTTTTTTTAAAAAATGTTTTTCGGCTATTTCACCACATTAACATTTGCTGTTTTGCCAAGCCTACTTTACCATTTTCCTAAGTTGCCAAAGTAAGTACACATTGCCAAATCAACAACCCCACATTGTGGAATCACCAACTCCACATTGCCATGGTTAGTAGTTTCCATTGGCTAAATTAATTTTTTTCACATAGCCTATGCCTAAAATGTGTTCCTTTGCTGCCCAAACTTGTGCCCCAAAAAAGAAAAAGAAAATCCAATTTTCAGGCTCAAACATCTGTTGGGGGGAGGAGGGGGGGTTTGGGGTGTCCTTCATGAGACATAGACATGAGAATTGGGTGAAACTAGATGTTTATTGTAAACATAGCCAAATTCATCCATGGATATCAAGTTGACCTAAATTTTCATAAGCTAGCTATTGAAGGGCTCAAACATCTTTGTTTTTGGTTTTTTGGGGAGGTTGCCGGGGAGCAAGGATGTGGTGTGTTTGATTTTATGGCTCATTGAGGCATGAAAAAAAACCCTTTCTTTTGCCTTTAGAGTTTTTTTCAACTGCAGTTTGTGAGCAAGTTGAACGGTTTAGAGCTTGAGTTATGTGTGTTTTTGTTCATTTTCAATCTTTTCAACATTGTGACACTTAAAACTATTGAATGAGATGTAAACCCGAGGATGAAATTTGGATGATCGATGAAGTTGACTAATCACCTCCCCTATGCCTAGCACTAGTAATGGATGATTTCTATTTGATGTTACGAGAACAGAAATCATCAGGCTAATCGAATCATCATCCTGATAACCGCCAACGTTTGGTGCCGTTTCTGATACCCACCCAACAAATGGTATTTCCAGGAGGTAAAGTCCCTAGATTGGGACATTGCTAAGATATGGGGCCCAAGCACACTTGCATTGTCTCTTGTGTGCACCCTTAATCTTTATTTAGGGACCTTTCCATCCCAAGGCTTTACTCTTACATTAGCACCAATGATTAGTTAGTTACCAACCAAATTAGACATCACAAATTGGGATCTCCCATCTTTCCTTGGTCTTCTTCACACCCCACCAAATAATGTTGTTGCCATTTGATTAGTAGAAACTAGTTTAAAAAACAATCTTGTTATTATCCATTTGTTATGAAGATGGATTTTTTCAAATGGGGCGGTAGTTATGTGAAAAGTGAGTAACCCTACCATATGATAATTGACCTCCTTATAGTTATCCACACATCTAGGTTTGTGCATACAGTTGACAATCCACACACTTCCTTCCTAAACCCTAGGCAAAAACAAAACAAAAACAATTGTTTAAATGCAATTAGGCCAGCCCACAACACTAGAGGGCTTCCTACTTCAGACCTCAACCAAGTCAAAGCACAAATGAGTTGCACCTGGGACAAGCAAAAGGACAAGGGAATGACAACATCACAGGGAAATAAGTTAAACAAAAGACACACATGAGCAGCATACAATTGGCAGGCCACAAATAAAATCTCCTTGGCTTGAGGGTCCATGTGCAAGGCACCTCCCCCAACCCCCTCCACCACCCCCCCCCCAAATCCCATCATATAGGTATGAACATTATGGTAATGGGTACTTTTTTGTTTTCTTGGATGACATTTAGGTGGGATCCAACTTCCAAAAGCAAAACTAATTGATGCCCAAGGCACCATTCTTGACATGTTGAAAAAGGAAAGTTGCCTAAAAACTATGATTTTGTTGGTGTGTGAATATATTATATGTGGAGGAGCCAAGTGAGTTCCCAAAGAAGCTCTTTGGGCAACAATCTAAACATGCTTGCTTGTAGGTCTAGATTTCCAAAGGATTTAGCTTAAGTTCTCACTTGTTGGATGCGTAAGCATGATGCAATGGCAATTGCAATTATTGATCTTGATAGATAATGGAGGTTGCTACAAACATGACACTAGTCATGAGCAATCAAATAGTTGTTGGCAACAAGCAACAAAGGACCTTGGGCCGTGCATTTTGCTCAAATCAGGGTGTGTGTAAGTGTACCCTATCCAAATTTTTAAAAGCAAAGGAGATTTAATCTTGGTTGTGCATTGTGCTTAAATCAAGATGTATGTTAGATGCTCACTATCCAAACTTTTGAAGTTTGAAAGGAGCATGACGGAGTTGACCCAACTTCAAGGTCAAGCAACCGGAGAACTTTAGGGGGTGAAAGGTTAAATGATATTGTGTATGGAGGTGTTGTGAAGGTGTTGCATTTTTTAAGCAAACAAAGCAGTTGATTAGGGACTTTTGAAGTAATTGTTGTTGGAATCTTTGTCAACATGATTATGGCTCTATTGTTGTCAATGTTTTTCTTTCAATTATTTTATTTGAAAAATGGCAACATGTTGCTAGAGAAATGAGTTTTACACCAAAAAAGAAATGTTTTTGTCAAGTTGTTATATTGGAGAAATCACAAGATAGTAAAATTTCAATCACCAAAAAAAGTCACTCATTGTTATAGATAGAATATATTCTGATTCTTCAAATTACACATGCTCATGCTGAACTCAAAATGGTTGATTTGCCATTACCATTGTTTGAGTAAGCTTTATCCCTTTTGGAATGATGACCATGGATGACTAATTGAAACTTTGATAATTGTTTATATTTTAAACTTTGAATTCATAATTTCATTTTCCTTGATTTCAAAGCATTGGATATTTTTTAATGCCTAATATCACTGTGAATATGTACAAATTTATTTAACACTAAGTGTAAACCTACGAAGTCATGTTGTTAGAGTGAAATTGTTGATTTCGTAACAACTAGTGATTTCAAACATATCTAATATGACCCATCATATTTTAACCCATGTATTAACTATCAAAGAACTTGGCATAAGAAGCCCCATGCATTACATATATTTATAACCATAATTTTTTGCCAATGCTTAATAGCTTGCACTGAAGGAAAACCATTGAAAAACATCAAAGCTTGTGGGGCCCTTAAGGCCATCACCGAGCTTGAGCTTCTGAATAACAATGGCCTTAAGGGTTAAGGGGTTATTTTTGCAAACAATCCCCATTGGGAACCCCACCCACACATGCCAATCCCACAAAATCAGCTCTCGTTTACAAATGGCCGTTGCCTTCACTCACATATACTAACGGTTGTTGCATTCACCCACATAATACTATTCTTGGTTCATGATCAAACTAGATAAGTCTGAAATAAGACTTATTAATGCTTTTGTAGCAAGCTAATAAATTGTGTGCACCCTACTAAATTCGACTCCTCCTCTCCCCCTCCCCCCCCCCACTTCAACGATATTTACGTGACCAATTTGGGGTTGCCTTGGCATTGACAATGATTTGGGAAATAATCTTGGGTGTCCTATTTTAGGTGGGTGCAATCAAATTCATTCTCTTCAAGAAATTTTGATAAATGGGTCTTTAATAATAATAATAAAAAGTTTTTATTCACCTGGGTAAAATTAATGCATGCAAATAGGGTTTGGCCAGGCTGAACACAAGGCCTTGAACTAGCTATATTCAACCTCAGAAATGTTAAATGTGAACTGGGAGACTCTGTTTTAGGTCCCTTGTCATGTTAAGCATGAAACGCAACAAAATAAAGTTGCGGGGTTTTTTCCATTGTATGTACGAACATAGGTGCTTTAATCAAACTATGAAAAGGCCAAAAGGGTAAATCCAGTGGACAAGGCCCCTACAATGAAAAGAATGCACATGATCACTAGGTGCATTAGGTATATATATATATATATAGAGAGAGAGAGAGAGAGAGAGAGATGGCAACTACAGTTTGCTCTATAGGTGAACTACTGGTAAACTTGCTTTGAAGGAAGGGGTTGCTCTTTTTGGCCTAAATGTTCAAGTGTTGTGGGGGAGGAGGGGGGGGTGGTGTTCACTTGAGATGAAGGAATATTTTGTGAAGTCAGAAATCTGTGATTTGGACCAATATGTTGACTATAACATTTTGTTTGTGTCCCCAACTGCCACCCACATCATCTAACATCTTCCTAGTATTTGCTGATGATATCGGTGTTTGGATGCAGCTTTTTGAAGGTCCATGTCCTGACTTTATGCAGTTCCTTATTGTACTACTTCCTTCTCTCTACAAATGAACAATCATGATGAAACCCTGACAATCGTTCATAAATCAAAGCACGAAACAAGGGGGAAAACAAGAAGGAACAAAATGGAAGGACCCACGTTCAAGAAGACAAAAGAACCACCTAAGAGGGCCAACCACAAGGGCAACATCAAGTTTTTGAACGCCCTTTTGTCACGAGAAGTATATCAAATAACGAAAGGGGAGAACCTCTTGAAAGGATGCCTAGCCTAGAAGAATCTTCACCTAATGTAATATCACATCTCAAAATAGAGATTGCATGCATTTGTTGTAATGCCACTGACACTCTTTGTTTGTAAAATGTGTGTAAAACTAAGAGAGAAAAGCCCCTAGTGCCCTTTGTTCCCCACACCATGTTGGCACATCAATGAAAAAACTCATTCATTTATTAGTGTAAACATTCGAAAACCTCTATAGTTAGAAAGATAATCATGTATGTCGATAATCGATTACAATAAAAACCATCCTTCGTTTAAGCTATCACTATTGTAGCAACCCCACGAGAAAAAACAACATGTGAAACCAAATCAATTTGAATGGGGTCGACCATGACAACGTTTACCAATGTGCGGACATTATTGATTAATAGCACAATGTCAATTTGACAACATGAAGATTACAATGTAAGGGAAAAAAAGACATTGGTCTACTCTTGTGAGATATCAAATCTCGCGTTTTTCACAATGGCCATGAAAACATTTCACATAACATCAACAATCTTGCATTCCTCTCCGCACCATGTGCGCACTTAAAAAAGTTCGATCCCCATAGGATCCAAATGCTAGTTATAAATGCAGTTTGAGACCCCAAGGACTAAAGGATGGAAAAGACCCAACATAGTGTGCAATGTGGTGGAAAAAACATCTGATGGTAGGCAGAATAAAGGAATGACTAGGTGGGCTAACAACCAAACGTTCGCACCTAGCCTCACACACAACTTCAAACGCATTTGATGTGAATTAGAAAATAAATAAGAAAGGATGTTAATAAAAGAATGGTTGTGTAATCTTTTAAAAATATTCTCTTGAAGGTGATTTAAGCCTTTTTTGGCCAACTAATCAAAAGGGGGTAACACATGTTGTAAGAAAAAACTTTCAAGCCAATTTCAAATGCACCTAAAAAATGAGTGGCCTTGAGCTATTCATACCTATTGCCTCCAACAAGAATAGGTGAAAATCCAAAAAAACCTAAAAACTATGACAAGGGCTACTAAGGACTAACTCCCCAAATAGGTAGCTAGAATAATGAGCTCAAAAAAAAAAACCTTATGCCCCCATTAAAACTAAAGAAAACCACTTGTTGATGATTTAAATGGGTTTCAAAGCATTCCAATGAGCTTAGATCCAAAAGTTTTTAAAAAGCTCCCATAAGGGTGGAGTAAAAAATGAAGTGAAACATCAAAAGAGGATATCAAAATCCACCTAGACGTATTTTAATCTTGGGAGCATATCTACCTGCCAAACATCCTTGCTTAAAATGTTTTACAAAAAAAAAGCAAAGGAAGCAAAGCCAAAGGGGATGCCAAGGATCTCGATGCCATAGGGAAGTGACAAATTTCAATAAAGGGGATGAACCTAAGAGGTAAGCTAGATGGAACCCACGCCAAGCATTTGCAGAATTAAACAAATAACTCCACAAAAACCAACTAGGAAATAAAATGATAAAAAACAAAGGAGATGACATGGGTATGGTTGAGGATATGGGTGTCATTGGCCAAGGAAAGGAAGAGACACGAAGGGAATACCTCCAAAGAACAACTTAAAGCGCAAAAATGGGCTAGTGCAAAAAGAGGTTTTATAAGCAGGTAGCCATGTTGTGTGCCCATAAAAGAAAAAATGATAGACAAAGCCCCTAAAGAATAATGATAATTGAAGTACAAAGGAATCTAAAGGCCATAAAGAGAACGAACATAAGGGAAAATTTGGGATAACTCACCTCTCGTTGCCCAAAGTTCCTAGAAAATGGCCTCACATAAAACAATGTTGAAAATGTCTGCAATGTTTACTTAAAGCACCACTTAATTAGGATGGGACTCCAAAGTGGCATGAATACCATGGATCGTGGCTTCACAACCTCCTAGAACCACCACCCCAAATTGATATGGTGACAAATGAAAAGTAAACACAACATGAAATTATAAGCATAAAGCCTTGCTCACTAACTAATAAAATGCATCTCTTATTGCAATCGAATGGATGCCACTAGGGGACTTAACAATAGTAGAAATTGGTCAAAATGTAACCACTTTATTTGTGACTACATGCGATTATTAGTTATTTGCAATTACATTTGGACATTTTTGCAACTATTTCTTGTGTTGGTCATATTTGCGAATACAATGTAATTAGTTTACAACTATTTTGATGTTCATCCTTCCATGTGAACAACATTAAGTTTAGTTTTCATGCAAGAAGAATAATTTATGTCCCATTAATTCCAAATGTGACCAATTTAGTTACAACCCTATGAGTATACAAAGATGTATTTTGTGAATTTTAAGGAATATAGTTGGGTGTATTAAGATTTATAAATATACATTTTGAATTTATATGAACAACCATATTAGATATGTGTTCATGTATTATTATTAGCTTAAATGGCCTTGATATTTGGTTACATTAAATAATGTATTGTTTGAATATATTAAAATTTTATGTAAGATATTTGTTAATTATATTGTGTCTACATTACAAATTTATCCAAACCATTTTATTATACTTCTTAAAATTATTACAAATTACATATTATTATTATTATTATTATTATTATTATATATTTATATTAATTACATGTGATAGAAAACTAGATTTCAATATTATTTTGACTAAAATTTTAAAATAATAATATCTTATTACATAATGA
>Ga0116228_10002510_pt1 | contig 15885 bp, 13 predicted proteins | sample S1TSphfallax_2_FD_89694 | JGI IMG/M metagenome (GOLD analysis project Ga0116228, IMG submission 89694) | Host-associated microbial communities from peat moss isolated from Minnesota, USA - S1T2_Fc - Sphagnum fallax MG | ecosystem: Host-associated > Plants > Peat moss > Unclassified | place...
TCATAAAGTAAAAACAGCTTAAAATTTGTGTACATCACCTAAAATGTTAGTTCATTTTTCCAATGTTGGGAAAATGTCATTTTGGACATAACCAAAGGCTGTGTCCATTCACCCTTGAAATGCTGACCACCTTTTCAATTGGGTGTGGAAGACAAACAAAAAGTTCCAACAACAAAAAACAACTTGTGGAGTTAAATTCTCTTCTTTTGTTTCACCAAAAAAAGACCCTTGCAAAAATCAAACCTTCACAAAAAGAAAAAAAATTGTAAATCCTTGCCAAAAAAACAAATCCAAATTTCTTGCATCAAATCCTTGACTAAAAAAACCCAAATCCTTGCAACAAATCCAAATTTCTTGCAACACATCCTTGACCAAAAAAAACCCAAATCCTTCACCCAAAAGAATCCAAATCCTTGCCAAATTATCCAAATTCTCCTTCACAATGAAATCCAAATCCTTGCAACAAATCTTTCACCACAGAAAAATCATTGCAGATTCAATGCAGATTCGTGGCAAATTCATTGCAGATGTTGTTAGCATTTGAGTTGCAAAAATTTCTGGATTCTTTGTGTGTGTGTGTTTTCATGGCGATTTCTGTTTTTTTCCAGACTGTTGAGGAGACGCAGTAGTGAGTTGTGAAGAATTGAGGAGTTTTGGAGTGAGATCTAAAAGAAGAGTAGACAATGGCAGAAAACAAAGCAAGGAAATCGGTGAAAATTGTGGATCCCAAAGATAATAAGAAGAAGAGTGTTGCAGCAGCAGCAGAAGGAGAAGGAAACGAGGAAGGAGGCGATGGAGGAGAAGAACAAGCAACAGAAGAAGAAGCCGCTTCTCCGCCTCCTATACCAGTTCCTCTTCTTCTTCCTCCATCCCCACTACCTGACGAGTATGGCCAATACATTTACAAGAACGTGAAGAAACCTCAAGAGATAGCCGCAAAAAACCCACCTCCAACTCCCCCTCCTCCTAATCCTAAACCTCCAAACCCTCCACCTCCCAAACCTGTACTACTAGTACCCAAGCAACCACCTCCTGAGACGCGGGATCCATCACCAGTGAATGACTTTTGCTTTTGGAAGCGATGGTGGAAGTCTTTTCCAAGCCCAGAAAGCAGAAGAATGGTCCGCGATATCATTATTTGGAAGCTTCCTGTTGCCAAGCTTTTTGCTGTGGGATGTGTGCCTCCATTCGGACGCCAGCTGCTGCTACAAGCACACAAAAACAAAGCACTGCAAACGCCCGGCCGTCTCAAACACAACATTGAGTACTTCCCGAGTATCGTCAACATGAGAACTGGTTGCTTGTGGGCGTTGCACCATCCCAGTCACATCTGGATCAAGATGCCGTCGTTGAACTTCCTGCCTTACAATGTCCGAGCCATGGTTGCTGGAAGCGGAGGATTGTTACTGTTGCATGGGGGAGTGCAGTCTCGGCTGCCACACGAGGAGGACAACGCCGACAACGGCACCACTTCTTCTTCCGTTTATTCTCCTCCTCCTCATGGTCGCGACCCAAAATCAGTGAGACCGGACAAATGGTTAGGGGAACACCCGCCTCAGCCATTGCTTGTGGTTTGCAACCCAATCTCTCGAACCTTTCGTGTACTGCCACCACTGGAGATGGCAATTCACAAGCTTGTTGCTCGGATCACTGTTTCTCCTCTCTCTGATTCCTATATCATTCATCTTGTGGGTTGGTTCCAAACTCCTGCTCAAAACAAGCAGTTTGGAATGATGCTTCCCAAAGTCGCCGTCTATAGCTCGATACAGAGGAAATGGCACTTCCATCCCAACAACAACAACAACAACATCTTCCACCAGCTTTCTCCTCCTCCACTACTTCCAAAGGAATCATGGCGACCTGATTTCTCGCAGCTCAAAAGCGAGTTCAGCTACAGGACTCTTCCGCTAGTTAGGAACTCCAGTGATGGACCAGTTCTTTACGTGCAAGGAGAGACACTAGACCTTCTTACAAACGACCCAAATGAACCACAAGAACAAAAAAATTGGATACCCAATATCATGAAGTACATCTTCCGGAAGAGATTGTGGACTAGGGATTACTGGCCATTGCATGAAACCATGGAAGCTCCTCAGCTTGTGGAATGCAATGAGGTTGTGTACCTTGTGAGCCGGACCTTGGCCGTGCCAAGGACTTTCCACATTTTCAAGCTTGTGGATTCTGACTTGAACCAGACTGAAACCTTCAAAGGTACCATGGAGCTTCTCACAGTTACAGTCATGGAACCTGACATGTACATGCACAGCTTCCCTGAGGACCATCGCAGTTTGGTCATCACCACAGATTACTTTTGTGTTGCAGGACTGGACCGTGTGTGGATACTTTGTCACACAATGCCTGCTTTGGTGTTCTTCAATGTCAGGAAATATGTGTGGGAGTACATGCCTTCCCTTCCCATGTTTGAATTGGGAAGAACAGCTTTGGGGAACTGGCTTTATCAGCCTGCAATCCATGCCCAGGTGTAGAGACTACCAGCCCTTGCAAACTCTCTGCACAAACACAACACCACCACTGCCACAGAGACTATCAGATACGAAAACAACCACAAAATCCTTTTGTCATTTTGGTTCCAGAATGCATCTGAGTGCTTGCTTGCTGAGTTTAGAGACTTTTTGCAAGTAACCACCATTTCAAGTATCTTATACTGACTGTAGAATTCTTATGTAATGCCTGGCTCTGTGTGTGAAGTGGTCCAAATCTGGCAACTCCATTGCAGATCAGACTGAAGGATGGAAATGATGTCAGTGTTTTTAGACCAGCAAAGAACATTGAAGAAACTCAGAGGTGACTTCCTCCTGTCCCTAATGCAGGATGAAGAATCAAGGTTAAAATCTGAAGAAAATGCTATTTGTCACTCACAATTTTGTTCAGATCTCAAAGCAACTGACACTATACCACCTGCACACACCCATACTATGTTGGTCTGAATTCCCAAGCTTGCATCCAGCCAAAGCAGAATTTATCACTGCTTTGCTCAATTATTTGACTTTCTGTGTAGGGACGGAGGGGGGGGGGGATTGAAGGGCAGAACGTCAATTGGCCCTCCTTGTACTCAAACTCACCACCCCATAAAAAATATTCTGCAATGCACTTTGGTCTTTGGTTCTTATGTACAAGGTCAAGTAGTAGGCCACAGCTTTTTGCAGAATGACAAACTCCGCAGGATCACTGAAACTCACAAAGGGCTAGACCCTTCATCCAGTGTGCATGAGCTACCTGCTGCAGATCTGAAATCACTGACACAATTGACAGCTTTCATTTCACCTCTGAGGTCCAACTGTACTGCCAGTTGTGACCTTCAAATTTCCCAAAATGCTTTCTTCTGGTTTCTTTCACAGCTTTCAAGTCACCACTCATTCCTAACTGTTCTCTGCCAGTTGTGACCTTCGAATTCCCCAAAAAGCTTTTGGTCTGGTTTCCTTTGAAACTGCAATGAAACGCCAGCCCATATGCTCTGCGCAAGCTGCACACTCTGCCAGGATCCAGGCATACCTACATCCAACCCTTCAGATCATCAGTGCCAGACACCTTTCCTCAACAAAACCAAAAATCCTCACTCGGCACCCAGACAAAGAGATCAAAATCATCATCTAGATGCAAAAATGGCAGGTTTGTCCATACCTTTTCATGGACTTTACAAACAAATCTACAGCTTTAATCCCCAATTGCATGTAACCTTGTGTACTTGACATGTACAACTCAACACTAACAATATCATAGGATAAGAACCATTTTGTCAATGTCAATCTAGTAATTGATCAGAAGATTGAAGAATGAAAGAACTTACCCAGGGAACCAGCTGTTAGCTGTCTGGGGTTGTCCAGCTAGAATGAGCCCACGTGCACGTGCAAGGGTCAGTGTCTCGTGCACGTAACCATGAGTATTGACATATGCACTGATGGGTCCATCAGATGACATCACCAGCATGTCACTCCGCCTTGCAATTATAGCCTATGAAAGACAAAACCACATTGCATAAGAGCAAGAAACTTTCAACTTAAATACAGGTTTTGCCCATCTTAAAGCAGTCAAAGTTCGCAAAGATTGATGTGTAAAGAGTGCATACAGAGCAGCACTTGCAGCGCAGCTGATCCATGTTTTCCAGAAGCTCAATTTCACGACGTAGTCGATGCACAGTGCCATCAACCTCAAGGAGCTCCTGGCGGGTGGCATCCTGGAGTGGCATATTGCTGGCAATATAGTAGGACAAAAGAGTGGGGGTTCGGACCATAGCCTCCAGCCGTGGAAGATCAGCTATTTGCCTTAGCATATCTGTCCATAAGATCCAGGCAGTCAAACAACTGGCTCTTCATTTGGTTTGGCTTCTGACTCAGGTAAACCCAAATCTATAAGAAGACACATAGTTTGTACTTAATAAGAGTAAAAAAAGACCCAATGCTTCAACACTTACCAGCAGCTCGTCGTGCCAACTCATAGGCATCAAATTGCCGGTATACCCAGTGTGGCCAGGCTGTGCGCTGGGCTCTCCACCGCCATTTAGACTCATCAACAGCCCATGCCTTACAAGCTCCACCCCAACTCCCCTCCAGCAGTCTTTCAACCCCAATAGCACTGCCACTGTTTTGTGCTACTGGCGCTCCCTGTTCCTGACGATCCATCTCTTCACTGTCTTGATTCTCGACTCTTTGTGAACCTTCTCCCACCGCATTGCCTTCTCCATCATGACCCAGGGTTTGTAGACCTGAGTGGTGTACTCTCTGTATCCGCCACAACCAGCGTAGTCTCTCTTCTTCATCATCGTTCTCATCACCCATCTCCCTCTCAATAACACGTAGAAGATCATCACTAGCAGCTGCAAATTGAGTGAACCTACAGTCCCAACACAAAGCAAAGCAGACCTGTTTATGTGCGGTTTGAGAGATTGGCTATACAGTATCAGCAAATACCATCACATGTGCATACATATGCAAATTATGCTGTAAGATAGAAAAGTCCGGTCATCTAATGTGTAAAGGACTCACACCTTCAAATTCTAAAACACATGTTTCACACAGCATCTTATCATCACTGATGGTTCATCTTGCTAACAAAAGACTGTGAACTACAAAACCGCCCTCCTCCCTAAACCTTGGAGATCCTAAATGCAATGTTTGTACAAGTGCTAGGCAGACAGTGAGCCTCACCTATGTAAAACTCTATCCTCTTCAGTGCCTGAATCTGAATCAGAAACTTCACACTCAGCTGTCTCATCATCACTCAGTTCATATGGCAGAGGTGATGTGGCAGCTACTCGTGGAACTTTACCACTCTCAAACACAGGCACAGAAGCTAACAACCCAAATGAATCTCGTGGTATGTGTAGTGGAGTCTGTTCTTCTATGATTTGAACTTGAGCAAACAGCTGCACATGACAAACACAAAACAAAGTTAAACTCAATTTCTGGTGTTTCACAGTAAGATCTTGACCCTGTATGAAAACTGTCAAAGCAGCATCCTCCTGCACTAAACCCAATTACCCTTCCTCCTCCCTTATTATCTATGCATGCTGCCCAACAGGGAGTCTACTTTTACAGAGTAGTGAGTACCACTCCATCAGCCTGTGTCCATGCATTGCAGAGCTGAAACCGCTGTCGGCCCTTTGCAACCACATTCATTGAGCCATTGGCAAGCTGGCGGAGTTGGCGAATCTGCCCAAAAAGACCAGACCTTGGATAACAACATAAGAGCTAATGAATGGATGCCCCCCAGTCTTTCTTGAGCACGTGCATTGACACACTCAAAGCATATATCATCTAGCAATCCAGCAATCTGTATCTGTGCAATGGATACAAATGCATAATTGACAGGGACAAGCACTGAGAGACCAGAAACTCAAATTGCATGCTACAAGTGGTTCTTTAGCAGGCACTCTTCATAAGAATATAATGTAAACTCATTGTCCTGGCAGGCTAATGATAAGGGCAATACCTCTGCAGTGGTCCCCACAGATGCAACATGTACTTGCCCATCTTGTGGCCTGGCTCGCACATGTATCTGCAAATACCCAAGAATCGCTGTTAGGGACACCCCTTCACCAAGTGAGTAAACAGCTCATTAACCCATTGCAGAAGGTCAAAACTGACCATATTGCTACTCCTTCAGGTCTATAAATTGGACCAGCAATAGCATTACAATCAGTTTCACACAACATCTGTACAATAGTTGCATTGTGCATGCCTAACACTTCCAAGGCATATGCTAAGGATAAACATAGAATACAGTTTTAAGACCTACCACACCAAGCAAATTAGGAGCTTCCACACTATGCCTTGCATGGTCTACAGCAGCCAAGAATCGTGGTTGAAGCACACGAAGTGGAAGTGTGTCCTCTGGAAAGAGAACTATCCCTGCAACAGCCAAACCTGATAATCATGTCCTCAAAACTACAACATGAAACTAGATGAGGCTACAATAAAGACTGTAGAGAGCAACATTTCCTTCAACAGAGATATAAAACTCACCCTCCAGATAAAACATTGCTAGAGTCAGTACTGCTCCCCCGTCAGCAAAAGTGCGACAACTTGTAACATCCTCCACCTCTGCAAGCATTTAGCAAGCAGCAGAACTCCTTGCAATAAGATAATATCCACACACCAAGGAATAACAAAATCTCATCAAAACAAAATCATGGACCTTATTAAGACCTCCTACCTATACAAGTGAACAATCAACCTGATACAGTGGAAGAGAGTCAGATTAAGATGGCATTCCCAGGTATTTCCAAGAGAGGATAAGAGATGAAGTATTATCAACACAGAGGAAACATTACATTCCCCCTGAGTTAATCAGCAGGGAGAAATCTAGCCCTCATTCGGTATCATTCTTCCAATCAGAACAGACCTCCAAGATAAGTGTGCATGGAAGCAAGGTTTGTGTCAAATGTGAAGCCACCACGAGCACCTCCACCTCCATCACCATGGCCTGCAATACTGACAGAGCACATGGACCAAACTTATTAGCAACCATTCTTGTTATCATGAGCATTCTTATGAGAACACTGTCAGCAACAATATATTTCAACAGACTGTTTGCTGTACAGTGATCTTCAACAGCAAGTAATGACCAGCTACTATAACATCCCCACTGACTTCATCAGCTCCCAATGGGATCAATGTTGTGAACTAAAGAATGTGCTGAGTTTCTGTCACAATGGGCAGACTTGGCTCTGACATGCTGGCTAGCTCAGTGAAACATGACCAAGGAGACCAGAAAGGAAAGGGAACGTGAAGAGAAAGGGAAAATAAATATCCCCATAGCTACTGCAAATATCTCCATACTTGCAAAATAATTCAACATAAAAAGAATTGAGAGATGACCCAATAACAAGCTTATAGAGATTTCAGATCTGATAACCTATTAGCAACAGGACTAAAAGAAAACCAACACTAAAGTGCAGGGAAAGAAAAACCAAACTGAGGAATAACTTGAACAACAGCAACAGTCACACGAATGTTCACAGTAGTATGCATGATGGTGGTCATCTACAACAACATCCCCACTAACTTCATCAGCTCAAAGCATGGAGTGGGTGGAGGTCTATGTCATACATTAACCAACTTACTGAGCTTCTATCACACAATCAGCAATAACAGGAACACTCAGCCATGATGTTGGCAAACTCAACCAAGCATAAAAGAGAAGGAGATGACAAGGAAACCAAGAAGAAAGAGGAACAGCAAAAATTAAAATAATAACAATAAAAACAAGCCTCTGGTTCAGTTGATAGAAACTATGAACAGTAACTTTTCCATCTTCAGAAGACTATTTGAACTACAAAAAACTCTTATATGCTACAATCCTTACAAATCTACTAAAGCTGACTGTTGACAACTCCAAATTTTACAAATCTGAAATACCAGAATCAACACAAGTGATAAGAATCATGTTAATACCTGCATATTATCCTGAGAACTGTCAAAAGTGTGAATCTACAAGCCTTTGAATCTTGAGGTAAAACTAATCCAAGAAATTGCAAGAGAAGCTACTAGAAGTACAATCACATTCAAGTAATGATTTATGGTACATGCCAGTGCCAATAGAGGCCAATAGAGTCCTTGTCTAGCTACATGAAGTGGGAGAAATCCACAATATCAGGAACTAACATATCTACAAACCATCATATTAAAGTAAGTTAGAACAAAACCTGTACAAGAACTAGAATTAATAAAACAATGAAAAAAAGAAAACTCACATATGAAAATGATGTCATAGAAGTTAGCTAAGAAGACTGCACAATTAGTACCCATCGATATAGCAATTGAGTGCTTAAAGACCGATTGACCATATATGAGGAACAAGTTATCCGTCAGAAAATCCAGTTTAGAACATAAACTTGAAGCTTCTGCTACCTTCAAGCTACAGAGGGACTGCATAGACCTCATCTTGCCTTGATCCTTCAACCAAACATATTTGAATTTAAGGGCTGACATGACATTTGAACCAACAGAAATCAGTCTGAAACAATGGGACACAAACATCCTATCAAAGGCAACTACAGTTCTTGACCTGAAGATTTAACTTATTCCAAGCTACTTCTTTGTAAGGATTGCAGAAAAGCACTCTATAATGGAAGGGAGCATCAGAACAAGTGAGGAAAAAAATTGTACCCATGTGAACATCATACACAAAGACTGAAATAATTAGGTCACTAGGGCACTACCCAAGAGCTCAGAATTAAAGGGGTTGAGATTTTACGAACCGATGCTTTATGAGGGGACTCAAGACATTGATAAGCTGCAAAGTATGGCCAACTTGAATGCCCACCTCGTGGGAGGAAGTTCAATTAAAGTGACAGGGATAAAAATTCCATTTTGGGAACTGTATTTGGCAAGAATCACAGAAGAAAACTTACCTTCAGATGTTTAAGATTATAGAAACAAACCAAGAAAAAGCACCAAAGAAGGAAACAGGAAGAGAAGATTGAAACGAAAACACACAGAACCTGAAAAGCATGATCCTCTAGGAGCCCTCAAAAAAGCATGATAAACAGCTAAAACCCTAGATGCCTTGTAACAAGTCTTCTTCTATCTAAATCCACGAGGTGATGGCCTGTGTTCTTGAAGACAATACATACTTTGACCTACTGGAGCTGTTATCAAAGACCACAAACAAACACCACATCCATGTAGCTCTGAGCAAGAAGCCTGATGTCCGATGTCTCTCATCTCAGGAAAATGAAACAATCACTACAAAAAGTGATGAACCAGCTTGAATCGCACCAAAAGCAAAAACCCTAATTCCCCTCACAGAAACGATCTTGACACATGTGTGCTGCCAATACTCATGTCTTTTTCTCAGGACAGAGAAAGGGCGGGGAGGGGAGGGGAGGAGAGGGGAGGGAGAGAGGGATTGATGGAAAGACCTAGAACCATTGTCACTCAGAATGCTTCCAAAATCAGAGTCAGCGTCCTCCACCTCCAATTGCTCCATATCAAGCTCCCGGATGCGTTGCATTTGCAAGCGCTCAAAGCGAAGTCGATCATCATTAGGGGATGTAGGTGAAACTCTGGAGCCCATAATCTGCTCCACGATCTCTTCCACTCCATTTCCCAAAACTCCATCACTCCCTTCCTCCATGGCTTTCTTACTCTTTTACAACACACAAAAACCCAAAAAGCCTAAGGTCTTCTCCAACTCCTTTGAATTCTTCTCTCAACTCTTGTGGCATCCTGGATTTCTTGCACCCACATACATCTCATGCACCCATTGTCAACCAAAAAAAATTCCATTTCACCGTCTTGACGCCCTCTTACTTGTTGTGCACCTCCCTTGCTTGTTGTGGACACAATGGTTGTTCCCAGTGTTGGGCGGACACTAGAAACTGCACCAAAGCACCCCGCCGGGTATCAGGGCGGCTCTAGGTGTTCGCAACCACGGTTCTCAGACCCCCAAAAAACAAATACCCAGTTCCGATATATAACCGCGGTTCCCAAAGTCTTGAAAAGGTCAAATAACCACCCAAAAACCCTCCGGTTCTTTCTTGAAACCTGGCAGCTCTTTGAGGGTTTTGAAGTAACCGGAACTGGTGGTAGCTCTTTGATTCTGGTTTTTCCAAATACCCGAAGGCGGTGGTCTCAAACCCAAAACCAGTGTTGATTTGATTTATCAAATACCCTGCCCGGCGCTTGTTGTTGCCAGTGCTGGGGCAGGTATCGAAATTTCATTCAGAATCAGGACGGGTATTTTCCCGGTTCTATTCCAAAACCTCAGCAGCAAATGTCAGCAACTAAAACGAACCTTCTTCAGCTGAAAGGTCCTATGACAAGAAAGAACCGCCCAATTTAAGAACTGGTTGAATTGATATCCACCCAAGCTTGAACTTCAGTTAAGATTTTTTAACCCCTTCTTTCAGTCCTCAGGGTTAGGGTCTAGGTTAGGGTTTTAGAATAACCCTAAGATTTAACCCAGCAGAAAGAAAGAACCACCCCATTGAAAATTGGCTTACCTGATATCACCCAAGCTTAAACGCCAATTAAACCAATGGTTTCAATTCTCAGGGTTAAGGTTTTGGTTATGTAGGGTTTGGGTTTTAAATTAAAGTTAGGGTTTAAGGCAGCTACAAATAGGGGCAAGGCACCTGGCTTGTTGAAGGCAACATTATAATTGAATCAAAAAGATAATTAATTAAGTGTGCCATTATTAAAGTACTATTATTCAATTATGTTATGACTATAATATAATTATTTATAACTTAATAAAAATACATATTCATCAATTACTTATATTTTCAATCATATGTGTTTCATTTTGAGTGATTTAAAATGTTATGCGAACATTATGTTGAGCTTTAAAAAACATTTTTGAAATGTAAATGAAAAATAATAATGAAATAATTACAAGAAGATAAATAAACATTCCAACTTATAAAACATTTTTTTCTCTTTTTTTTTCTCTCTCTTTTTGGACCCCTCCTACTTTCAAACCTCATAACTTTTTTATTTCTTATTCATTTTACACGATTTAAAGTGTTATAAGAGCACCACTTGAAGTTTTAGAACTCATCTTTGAACTCTAATGGCAATAGAACAACATATAAAATGTTTTTTAGGTGTTTGAGAATTGGCCTTTGTAACATTTAGTGGTTTGTTTTTTTTAGTTTTGACCCCTCTACTTTTGGGAGCCATAACTTTCTCAATTCTATTCAATTTCTGACAATTTTTAGGACCTCGTAAACACCAATAAAAAGGGTTCAAGTTTTCTTTGGACACTAAAAAGAATGGAGGCTTCCCCTTGGATCTGGCTTGCCCTAAGCACTAAAGTATTATAGTTGCAACTCAATTGCAACTTAATTTGCAACTAAAGAACAACTAAAAAATTTAACCCATACGCTTTGTTTTATAATCCCATATTACAATATATATAAAGAAGGCTTGTTTATTCATATTTTCACATTAAAATACAAATGTCATTTTCAAATGAACTCAAAAGAGTTCAACCTAATAGGAAAACATAAAATGAAAAAATAAAATTTCATGGCCTTTTTTTTTGTTTTTACCTACCTATGACCTTAAGTAGGTAGGTATGTAGGTCCTAAGTAAATATGTAAGTATGTAGGTTTTAAAAACTACCAACTTACTTACCTATGGTTATGCACAACCTACTTAGCTACTATAATAGATTTTTTAAAAATTTATTTCAAAATATAATAATGCCATGTGACAATTTTTTATTATGCCACATGTCATAATTTTGTACCATCGTGAACAATCATTATGAACGATGGAAATCAATATTTCAAAAAAAAATTATCTCAATTTTTTTTCATAATGCCACATGTTAGATTTTAATAGATGGATGACAATCAATGATGTAAACATGACATCATGGGTGCAGTTATTATGGAATTGCATAATAGTTGAAATTGAGTTATTTTGATAAAGTTACAATTGAGTTGCAATGAGTTGTACCGTATATATGATGAGTTGCAATTTTACAACTCATGCAACTTGTCTATTAACATTCATGGCATATAAATATAGTGAGTTGCAAATGTCCTCTACAACTCAAAAATTGAATTGCAAGGCTAGTTGCAAAACACCCATTTTTATCATAGAGATCTATAGTTTTTTCAACAATCTATAACTTTTCATCCCTAGAACTAGAAGAGTCTCACAACCTTCAAGGCCTAATTTAATCCAATCAAAATTGTAACATTAATATCCTCCCACATTTCACCATTGCACCTCCTATCAACCCCCTCCTCCATGCCATCTCTATTGCCACCTCTTTTCTCTTTTTCTTACACTCAATCTTTCTCTTCCTAATCATTACAAAAGTGTTGATCGACAACATGACTAAAACAATGTGCAACCATGCATTTGAACTCCAAAACCACAATTCTTTGTTAGGTTTACAATGTAAACATAGCATACTTGTTTGTAAAAATGGGATTGTTAAAAAATGAAAATCTTGGAAGTTACACATCTCTTGAATTAAATTTTCTTACCTTATGACCTACCTTCATTTGTGACCTATCAACTCTCACTTTTTCAACCCAAATAACACAGCCAAAAAGATGAAAATTTTGAATTTGGATCATCAGAATTTGAATGATCATGATTTTTTGGACTCATGGTCTAATAGACTTATTACTGAGGCCCATTTAGACCATGATTAATTACAAGTCCCACTTCAAATAAGTAAGCATGAAATGGGCCTAATAGCAAGTTCATTAGACCACAAAACATTATCCATAGTGCATTTAATGTCTATTTTTCATCTATTTACATTTTCTTAATCTATTGGTTTTTCAACCTTGTGTAATGTGAAGTTGAACCTTGAAATTATTTTTTCTCTAGTCATAAATTTTTTATTTTTGATGGTCACAAACTTTCAAGCATTAATGTAGAAAGGGCCTCAATGTTAGTTTAGTTTGGAAGGAACCCTTCACACATAAAATTATATAGGGTTAAGTGTTGGTACCTAACAATGTTGCAAGTTGTCATTGAATCATATATCGCAAAATGTGGCGATGATGTAAATAATACCCAAATTTCCACATGCATTCACATAGAAGATGATATGATAGATGCCACCAAATCATCAATAACACTAACATCATCATCTTCTAACTTTTTCTTTCCATTGGCTCATCCTTTCTATCCATTCATAGTGAAAGGAATCACTCAATTTTATCATTTCATCTCATAATCTATTGTGAAGTTTCTATCTATTCAAAAACTTTTTATTTTAAAGTTCCCTTGTTTTTTACTTGAAGCTTTACTTCGATATTTTCTTCTTTTTATGTCATGATTCTTCTTTTGTGCACATTGTGTGATGTGACTCCTTTGGTTGCATGTTGTTTGCTATGATTCCCTTTGCACTTTGACTTCTTGAAAATATTTGATTTCATCCATGGGTTGTGATTTTTTAGAGTCAATTCATTTTTTCTTGTCATAAAAACTTTAACACATTACAAGTTATTTTGTTTCGTCCACATTGACATTTTCATAGTGTCATGGCTTTTCTATCTTATTTTGTCACTACATTAAAGTTGCAAGATTTTTTACTTATTATTGATTTGTGTTGTTTTTGCATATTTAAAGCTTGGTGGTGCCACACAATTTCATATTGATTTTGAAGCAACTTTTTGTTTTCAATTTGTTTTATATTTTTTGATATGTCTTTGTTTGTTTTGTCTAGGTTAAATGTTAGGGCATGATATGGGAAATGGTTGAGAATGAGGATAAGGTATACCAAGATTCAAACACATTCCCAGAAATGTGAGGGGAAAATGTGGGAAAGTGTGAGGTCCAAAAAGGTTCCAACACTCCTAAACAAATTCTCACTAATATGGAGTTGGATGTTTTGCGATGTCCCAAATCGTTGGATCGAGGTTTGATGAACCAAACCATGTTTAAATTGGGACTTTTTGATACTATTGCAAAGGTTTTGAAAAGGATTACAATATAATGAAGCATGTTCCCAAAACAAGGATTGTAAACACAAGTTATGTGGTTCAATGAAATTTTGGAATCAAACTATCAAAATGATTCTTGAACATTTAATTAACGTGTAACAAGATCAAATTAGAATTTTAATTGAAAATCTTTATACATCATTGGAAAATCCTTTTCAAAGACTATAATTTTCCATTAAGAACTATTAATTTGGAGGTGAAAGGAAAAAATTATGAACCCCCAAAGTTTGAAAGTTTTGGAATTTTTTCTTAGGAATATTGAAAAAACTTGATATGGTCATGAATTCAACTTAAAAGTTCATCCAAATCTCATCCTAAAACTTTCACACTTTCCTTTTTGATTGGGAGCTTAGGAACGTGCCATGGATTTCCACTTTATTACAAATCAAAATCATAATACATTGGGGGCTCAATTTGAAAAGCACATCATGGTGACCTTTTTATGTAGTCACATTGTAGTGTTTTTCCTAGGTGATTGTTTTTGAGTCTAAACCATGTCAAGATGAAACAATTCATAACGTTTTTGCATATTATGATAGAACATAACCAAGCAATAAAATTGAAAAAACTATTTTTTTCCTACATACATCATGGTAGATTGGAATATATTTATATGAAAAATACCCTTGCAATTATGTACTGACAAATGAAAATATATTCCAAAATAATTGAAATGATTTTTAACCTTTATGAAATTTGTAATATATATTGCATATGTGATTATACGTACCATAATTCTAAACCATGTGAAAATTTTAATAATTCTCATTACACGAATGGGGTTTTTTCATGGCATTGACCATAAGTATGTGATAAATTGAAATTTTAACAAGTAATCATTTTGAAATAAATAATGACAAACATTATGAATTGGGCTAATGCATAAATCCATTTCAAACACTTATTTGAATGAATAATCAAACCAAATACTTAGTGAATCCTATAATAAATATACCATAAATATACCTAGGGTTTTTTAAATTTAAATGATTTTTTATTTACAAATTTATTTCAAATAATATTATATAGGGGTGAAAACATGGTAAATTAAACCAAAAAATATGTTTGCCTAAAATCCCATTTTAAAATATAATATTTTCTTACAAAACCACAAGAAAGTAGATTGGAAAACTTTATATGTTTCATTTTGAAAATATATATGCCTCCATTGGGTTTATGGTAAGTTGAATATAAAATTTGAAAATTTTTAGTATAATAAAAGTAGGCAACAAGTATGTTTGAAATTGATTTGCAATTTTTTTTTAAAACCTATTTTTACCTTACACAATGGATATATTTTGATTCAAATGTGAAAAAGATGAAAAGCCACAAGTACAGTTTAGGACCCCATTAATTCAAAAATAATAATAATGTAATATGTCATTTGTTTACAACCCACTTAAAGCCTATAAAGTAAATTGTGAACTTTAATTGCTTGACCTTCAATGAATATATTTAAACATACTTTCAAGATGTAGTTTTAATTTATTTTAAAATTTTACAAAATTGAAAAAAAATCATATTATTATTGAACTAATTAATTTTTCAAGTTCAATATATCAAAGCCTACTTGATGTTTCATGTTCATTTGATGCAAGGAACATGAGTAGTCTAATTTACCATGTTTGGACCCATAGCATCAACTTTGTGAATATCCTAATGCTAAGGCCCAAACACCAAAATTAAAACCCAAAATTAATGCATCATATTTTGAAAGGTATCTACTATAATATTATATCCATAAAGGCTTGAAAGGGGCCAAGAAGTATGTCACTATATTGTGCTTTCGCCCACCATTGGAAAAGTCTTCAATCATAAATGTCAATAATGGGGTCACATTTTTCTATGTGGAGTTGTGAATTGAAATTTAGCTAAAAGAATGGTGAATAGTCAAATTGGAAACTTGACTCAAACCAACTACTAAAACCCAAGAAATAATGGTCAAA
>Ga0116228_10002512_pt1 | contig 15882 bp, 8 predicted proteins | sample S1TSphfallax_2_FD_89694 | JGI IMG/M metagenome (GOLD analysis project Ga0116228, IMG submission 89694) | Host-associated microbial communities from peat moss isolated from Minnesota, USA - S1T2_Fc - Sphagnum fallax MG | ecosystem: Host-associated > Plants > Peat moss > Unclassified | place: USA...
ACCTTGTGGGCTGTGGCTACAGTTGTCAACTAGTTGATGGATAACCTAAAGCCCAGGATCCCCAGGTAATCCCCAGGTAACAACAACTCATAAGAACAAAGAGCAGTAAAATAATTTAGAACCAGGAATTAAGGAAGTGATAATAATAGTATCCTATGTCAACAAAAATCATTCTGGACAATTGTAAACAAGCTTATGGCTCTGCCCTCAAATGACATCCATAATGATGATGATAAATATTCAACATACTAATAAATTGGAAACATATGCCAGTGATTAGCAGGGTGAAGAAGCCCTTGAAATGGGATCCTTCCTTGGCTTATGCCAGAAATGTTCCTGTAGTGGGACTCCATATGACCCTAGAAAGAAAGAATGAAGGGATACCAAACTTTGGCCTGTTTGTTTGTTTTGTTGGGTCTGCAGCTTAGTCTTTACCCTGAAGGGAGCTGGGCAAGACCCAAAAAAATTGTAAATGATATCTGCAAGGATGACATGTATTCAACATTCTAAAACTCAAAACACATAGTGGGTGGTCACCATGGTGAAGAAGCCCTTGGAGTTGGATCCTTCCTTCACTTATTTTCTTAACTATAGTGGACTCCACATGACCCTAGAAAGAAAGAAAGAAAGAATGCAGGGATACCAAACTATAAGCAACTTGGCCACTTTGACACACATTTGTCGAATAATTAATTAATTAATTAATTTTGAGAGTTTCAATATGACAGATGATACATTCTCAAATATTCAATCAGACTCTTTATTTTTGCTTCAGAAAAATAGCTTTTGGAAAATTCAACATTTCTGAAAATAATATAGTTAGTCTGGAACTGGCCCAAGTACTACTATGGGTATTATTACTCCACTGTAACATCAGATCATATTCATCACCGTTACACGTGAGCAAAGATAATGATTGTGCTGAGGAGGAGGAGGCGGCGGCGGCGAAATCAGCTGGAAACCCAGTCCGAGGAATTAATCATCATCGTCATCGTGATTACTAAACACAGCCGAATTCAAGTCTAGAAAGTAGAAACCTACGCAACCCAGAAACCCACTCGAGCCAGCGAGCCGGCTTCTTCGCAGAAGAAGAAGGCGGGTGATGATCCTAGCTAGCTATACGCGTCGCGTGCTTCTGCTCGCTCTTCTAAGTCAGGAACTACGACAGACAACCAGATTCACTCCAAAAAAACACCTAAATTTTGGGTCCAAATCACCACGCCCAACGGATCCATGCACGCAACAAATTTGCATGCCCCCGAAGAAATCACCGTATGTGTTTAGGGTTTTTAGGGTCTAGGGATTAAACCCTAAACCCTAAACCCACCATCATCTAGGGCTGGGGCATTCCTGGAAATTACGGTACCCCCCGGGTTGGAGGTCGAGGCTCTATTATTTTGGGAATGCCTTGCAAGGCCTGAGGACATTGCCCAACATAAAAATCAACGGTTTTTTTAATTAAAAACATTACCATGATACCCAATAGGTGCACCCAACTAATCTCAAAGTATCGCGGTCAAAAAGGAAAAGAACTAAAGTGGGCATTTTCTAAAGTGAAATGCCCACATATGTATATATGCTCCATTTGAAAAACAATACACCCACATCTGCATTTATTTCATTTTTCTAAATGTTTGCTTGTACATTCCATCAAATAATGGTGCCTTCATCTACACTAGTAGTGAAAATTTTCACAAATGAAAAAAAATGCATTCCTTTCCTCTCAGATGATCCCACTAAAGGCCAAAGTGAATGGGCCTATCATCTATAATATGATGTGTACTTGTTTTTTTCTAAACACTTTCTTTTCTTCTTTTTTTCATGCATTTGCGATAATTTTCTAAAGCAAATTATTCAATTCATCTTGATAATTTGGTAAAATTTGCCAATTTTTTTGATATCACATAATTGGAAGAAAACTTGTCAAAAGTTTTATTGTGTGTTAGGTGGTTACATCCCACTTACAATAAGTAAACTAGGGTAAATTAGTTTGAAATCAATTTTAATGTGAACATGGTTCAAATTGTTTGGACTTTTGGATGGGATATAAGTTTTTTGAGTGAGGTGATTCAATGTAGTTTTTTGAATTTGACATCACATCTTTCTCTTGCGTTCTGTTGCGCTTGTTTTCCAAGTTCTTAAATGCAGGTTTATATGTTCACAAGGGTTTTGGTTATGCTAGATTTATGTGTGTATATTTGAGTTGTATTTGAATCCAAAAACTTGGATCTAATTGGATAGTGTTACAACTAAATATGTTATTGTTTTAGCAATGGAGTTTGTTTGTGTTTTGCATGATAATGTTTTTGGTTTGTTTTTGAATTTGCATATAGTAAAAGTTGTAACTAGGGGCACTTTCTTGGTCCTCCATGATAGTTTAAAGAATCTCATTCAATGATTGTGATGTGTTTTTATGTGCTTTGGGATTAAAACTCCTTTGGGAGTTGACCCAAACGAGACATGTCTAGTTTGGAATTTAAGGTGTCAAAAGAAGAAAAAAAACAAAAGCAAAGAAGAATCTTACTACTACCACAAAACCCCCTTCTTTAAATCTTTCTTTTTCTTCCTCTTGATTTAGGCAATAGCAAACATGTGCTTGAAATTAGTGGTGACAATAACAATTGTAACAACAAAATAAGCACTACCATCATCAAACTTCAAATTTAGGTGGCTTTCAACATTTCATCCATGGTGACAATCACAAGTAAAGGGGCATATCCTCCTTCTTGTCTTTGTTATTCATTGTTGTTGATTTGAACACCCACAATAGTTAACACACCTATAGCAAGTAGCAAGGGAGGAAAGGAGGGGGGGGCATAACCTTTTCTAGAAGCTTCATTGGTGCCTAGGTGGTGGTGGAAAGGCCATCCTCTTTGTCACCTTGATCTTGGTGACATAACAATTTTATTATTGTAACTAAGGAAAGAAGCAAGGGGGTAGCAAGGCAACAATGGTAGGAGGCAAACACCATCATCATTTTGTGTTGAAACTTGTGGAACTTCTCCCTAACTTAGGAGGCTCAACATATTTGGGAGGTCCATGAAGCATGTGATAACTTTGAGGTAAAAAGGTTTAGGGGTCTAATCCAGACCTCCCACTTTATTTTTCATTTTTACTTAAAATTTGGGATAGAAACAAATTTAAGGTTAATTCAAACCTACCACATGTTAATTTTTTAATTTTTGAAATTTCAAGGTTTTCATTTTGAAATTAATCACAAAATGTTTTTGGAAATTCATATCACTTTTATAAATCATGTGTGTTTTTATGTTGGTTCTAATGACTAAAACTTTAATCAAAACAAATAGGAGACAATTTTTTTTAATAAAATTAAAATTAATCATTTATGCCAAAAATTTGATTATATTTTTTACGAGAATGATTATCCATTATGACTAAAATTATTTAAACTATTATTTGATGTGGTAATTGTAAGACTATGAACTCAACAACTAGGGTATCTTGATATATAATATTCTATATAAAGATAATACTAAAAGATCAATTTGCATTTTAAAAGCCAAGGGAAAAACTAAAGTACAAAAAATATGTCAGAAACTTCCATGAAAAAAATATGAATGTTTGTATTCCTTTCCAACAACACATCTGCAACCTCTTACAAGCTTTGAGATGAGAGAATGAAGAAATGATAGAAACCCCATGTCATTTCCTCATCCCTTCCTATGATAACTCTTTCATAATTCCTTAATTAATTGGTCAACTCATGTTAATCACCTTATCTTCAAATAATAACTACCCACGTAGCTTCATCCCCTAGTAAATAGGAGATAATAAGTGAATACTTACCACTAATAATTAAAAAGTTGTTGGGGGTGCCCACTAGGTTAGCTAAACAATCACTATTAACATTTCATTTCATTGAAATTATGTTTTAGAATTAATTTTTCATTGAAGGTAATTTTGTGATGGTAATTACCATCCAGTAGTAGAAATTTTAAATTAATTTTAAAAATTACTAATATAATTTTTTTAAATCATTTAATTTCTTTAAATGTTTTTCCAATTAAACTATGGATGAATCCTAAAGTACACAAGACTTGTGACTGCATTATTAAAAAAATAATTAATTCAGCAAACCATATGATAGGTAATCATGATGATGTCATGAACACATGTCCAAAGTGAGGTTTGAACTTTCATCTCTTTGGCCACAACACCCCCATGTTTTTACCATTTGACCACCGCTTCACATGGTGATCTAAATTTTTATTACAAAATATATAAACATAATTTTTTTCAAGTTATGCATTATAACATTATTATATAGTTGGGTGAAAACATGGTCAAAGGAGCCAGGGATGTTAAGGTAAAAATCATTTTTCAAGGACTGCACATGAAACGTGTCATTTTTGTGTTTGTCTATATCCTAAAATTTTGTATTTTAAACATTCAGTTTAACATTGCATGTTAAATATAAATACATTTTTTACTACAAATTTATTTTATATCATATATTGTGCATTCATGCCTTCTATCACATAAATACAAACAATATTTGTTAAGGCCACATTTTCAAAATCCATAATTTTCAGGGTCAAAAGCATGTTTGAACCAAATGTGTTCGAATCGGTTATAGAATAATTTTTATTAGTTCAAATCCTTTTGCCCTTCTAATCATGAATGTTAAAATCATCTCCAATTTTTAGAAGGAATGGTGTACATTTAGTAGAAAAAAAATGGCATTGAAAAAAAAAAGATTGTCCACTCTTGAAATTTTTGTACTTTGAACATGCAAAAACATTTTTTAATTCTATCAAGCTTTGAACATATAAACTTTGCAATTAACGAAAAATGTTCCAAAAGCTTTTATGCCAATTTAAAGTATTATGCTTCCATTGTGATCCTTCAAACATACAAAAATACAATTTTAAGGAATGTCCACTCATTTGGGTGATTCTTTTAATTGTGTTTATACCCAATTAAATGATTTCGTGACACATTTAAGTACACATGTAGATATATCATTTTTCAATTTAATTCATTATAAATTTGACAATTACATTGAAATGTATAATGCCATTTAATTTCAAACTGTAAATTTTATTTTATTATTTTATTTAAATTCTCATTCAATTTAATGATGTAACTTTTAAATATTCCAAATGATAAAATATTTTTTAAAATTTTAATTGGAAAAATTTCAATTCCAATAATTGAAATAAATTTTATTTTCAAAACTCACAATGGAATTTATTTCACTTCAAAAATTATATAATTAAAATTCACATGTCATTGGTTTTGTTAAAAATGTAAAACAATTATTCCTTTTCATTTCAAAAAATATATTTTTCACATATACATCTTTTTAATAAATAAATATTTAAACAATTAATTTCACATTTCATTTTTTCAAATGTCATTTTGTTATATTTCAAAAGTTGTCCTTATTTTTATTTTAGAGTAATTTTTTTTATAAAAATGAGAACATGAAATTCATAATTTACTTTCACTTTTTGGTAATTAAATTTGAGAAATGATTTTTTTAATTTTGTATTGTCATATCATTAAAAAATCATAATCAATCATAATAAATCATATTTAGATGACCGATTTTAATCACATAAGGTAAGTTAAACAATTACATGCATGTCAGTGTCACATGCACCATGTGTCCAAAATAATGTTCATTTTGACTAGATAGCTAAAAAAATTCAATAAAACAAACATACCTAGTTTTGATTTTAGTCAAATTAACCATAATTAATAATTTTAAACAAATGAAATTGACTTTACAATTTTTTTAATGTGATCCTACTAACATAAACATCATTTTTTGTACTTGCGTATTTTCAACCTATGGAATTCAATTGTAGTGATTTTTGCATGGTTGGATTTTAAATAGGAGGCCTCTACACATGAGAAATTATAACCCATTTTGAAACAAAAAATTTAGGAAGGTTTTCACAATGTCTGAGAAATGGCATGGGTAAGATCAAATTTCACCATTTTTTGGCAACAAGATGCCAATGTTGGTGAATTTGAAGACATGTGTTCCCCATAAATGGTGGAATGTTGTACCATCAACACATGTGAAATGTTGCCTTATCAACTTTTGATTTTTTAAAGGAATTGTTTTATTATAATTTATGAATGAGAATTACAAAAGTGAGAATTCATGTGATATGAAAGAGTTCATTCCCCATTTGTGTTGTTTAAGAGTGTGCATATGGTTCATTCTTGATATAAGGATACATTTCATAAGGCATCATAGTGCAGGGAAATGTGGGGAAATATATGTTTTGCTTGACAATCCAACAAGGTGTGCAACCCATGGATTGATCACTCCCCATCATTGTTGAACTTTACATTCATAACTATGGCAAAGTCAATCATGGACTACCAATGTTGGGAAAAATCAAGGTTTCGAAAAAGGCCAAAAAATGAAAGGTGTGACTAATAAGGGTCCACCTCAAAATTAACTTTACTTGTTAATTATAAACCAACCCAACACCATGGAAGTGATATTCGAATATATTGTCTAGAGGCTATGATTACAAACATGATAATGAACATGGAAACACAAGTGAAATTTAATAAACATATTTCAAGGAAAGACAAAGAGTGAGAGACATCCCATCTCTTAGCCCATATGTCAACCCCTTATTTTTATCAAGTTAGATTTCCAAGTTCACTGGCCCAAATGAAATTATGTTGAACATTTTGAAAGATCACATGTCATGAGCAATAAGTGGAAATATGTTAATGTTTCAAGTCTAATTGAAATGTTTTTGATGGACATGTTAATGATAAGAACAAAATGTTGAAACATCCACAAGGTGTTAATATATAAAATGTTAAATCCTTAACATGGGGAAGTTATAAGTTTGCCTACCATAATCATTTTTGTCAATGAATATGGTTTCCAATCCCATGGGAGCATTGACTTTTAATATTGTACAAATGGCATCAAGGAAGTTGTTTGGTTTCATTTTTTAAACAAAGGCACCAAACAACTTGCAAGGAGTGAAAACAACTATGTATCAAACAACATTTTTTTGTTGAAACATTTGTTATTCCCAATATTTAATTAGTAGCATTGTTCCATTTGATGACCACATTGTGCGAGGATGGGAAAACACCAATGATGGTGGTTACATCATATAAATGATAAATGATATCCCACACATAATGAAAATTGTTAAATATTAATTTGGTAAAACTAACCAAGTGTGAATATACTTCAACAACAATGATGATAATCAAATACATATTTTTGGCAATTGAATTGAACATCATATGTGTGGGGATTATTGCCATACGAACAAACAAATGCACTTAGACAAGTATGTCATGCCCTTATTGAAAAAGATCTTCAATGCCCTTGGGCAAGCTAAGGTGTTTAGCATTTTGAACTTACATTCTAGCTATCATCAATTGCCATTGAAGGATGGTGACAAAGTCAAGACAACTTCTTAAAATATTGATCCTAATGGGAAAGATTGTTTATAGCAATGACAATTCTTGCCATTTGGTTTGAAGAACAACCTTACATAGTTGCAAAAAAAATTAGATTGGGTGTTGGTAGGCTTCCACTTTGTTAAATGTTACATCAATGATAATATTACCTTTAGTTTGATTTTAAAGGATCATGTGCAACACTAGTAGGAGGTGTTTAAAAGACTTATGGAACATAACCTTAAGTTTGATCCTAGCAATTGTGGTTCCCTTCAAACTCAAGTGGAACACTTAAGTCACATGATTTATCCTAGTGGATTAAGGGTTCAAAAGGCCAAGGTTGAAGCCATTTGACAAGTTCCTCAATCATTACATGTTAACCAACTGTGAACTTTTATAGGCTTGTGCAACCATTATCAAAGGCTTGGAAAAAGATGTAATAACATTATTGTTAAACCTTCAACCCAATTCATGAAAATTCCCATTTTGTGATGACCCATACAAGGATCACCTTTTCAATTACATACTCATTGAAACACTTTAGGGTTTGGAGTAGTATTTACTTAACTTGATCATGATGTTTGAAAATTTGTGATGGCATATGCTAATTAATCTAACAATAAAACAAAGGCAAAATATAATTTGTATGACGGGGAAAACCTTGCTATTGTTTAAATAGTTTCATCATTATAATGTTATCTTTATGGTAGTCCATTTACATTGTTTATACATTATTAACTTCTAAAATTCTTGTTGGAATTAGATTATTTCATAGGAAAGTTACCAAATGGGCATTTATCTTTCATGAGAGCAACTTTGACAAAGTTCATAAGGCTAATAAAAGCAACATGGATGTTAATGGATGAAATTTAAATTTAAAATCTAATGAAGAGGATACCATTGGGGTTCATTGGCATGGAAATATAGATTGAAAAAGGTACCAAGATGACATGCCTTTGTATACCTATATACTTTGTTGATGTGTTTTAGGGATGTATATTAAACTAACATGGGTAATGGGGATTCCCATGATGTGGACATTGAGTTGAAGGGGTGAAAGCACACTAAGGGTGAGCCACTTTTCACCCAAAAAAGTGATGGATAACAAATATTATTGTACATAGGAAGTTAATATTTTGATGATATCTTTTGGTTATCCTAAACACAAGCAAAAAAACTTTAAATTTTACATGACAACCTTTTGGACCTCAAAGTTTACTTCGAGTCAAAATTAATCTTGATCCAACAGTTAGATGAAAAGGATTGGATAAAATAAATGTACATATAGTATATAACTTACAATTTTTCAACAGCGATAGGGCCTCATGTTTATGGTTCATAAAACATTATCAAACAAAAGAAAATTGAAAAAATAATGCAATGCCTATCTATAAAATCACCTCCTCTTTGATATGCTAGTGGTTTTTTCCTATAAAAAGATATTAGTATGCATTTATTGTTAAAGAATGCAAAAAACACACTTTTTTGAATGAAATTTCATCCAAAAACTTAAACTTTCTAAATGGTCCTAGATTTAATTCATGTATATCAATATCATACACCAAAAAAATTCACCAAAGAATTCCACTCGCAACCTTAGTTTTGAAGTATATACGAAAGTTTTTCAAACTATGTGATAGGTATTATTTTGTCACAAATATACTCCATATATTCAAGTTTTTCATTATTTGTTGGATTTCTAAAATATTTTTTAATATTATGTTTAAATTTAATCGTATATATAAAAATCCAAGATGTGATGTCCATACATTACCAAAAAAATTAATTGCAAAAATATTATACTTGTGACTATAATTTTTGGGGGGTTTAGTGTGCTTATGCCTAAAGGGCCATGATGCCTTTGACATATATGAAAGTACACATGTTATTGCATATTTGCAAGTAGTTGAAGTTCTATTTAGATTAAAACCCAAAGAATATGATTGGGTCATGTGGAAGGCCAAATAATTCAAATGGGAAGGTAACTGTTACGGCCATCCAATGAATTCCCAACTTTTTGGTACTTAAATGAAATAGGAGCAATGAATGAACATTTCACTACTACAACATTAAGTGACAAATAAGCACAAAAAGTTTATGAAACCAATAGTACAAATGAACTAGAGGTCTCTACCATGCAAAAATTTCAAACTTGTAAAAAGACGCACAACTTCAAATTTAAAACGCATTGCAAAAAAGCAAATGGAAAAAATGACTTGAAGAATAATCTCTCAAATCTCCAACATTAATGTCATAAAATTACAACAATTGATGATACATCTTGGCTATTCAAGTTTCCCATATAAAACTTCTAAAGCAATCAAAAAACGGTGGAAATCCCAAAAAGTTAAAGAAATCCCCAAAAAATCTCCTAATGTAATAAATAAGCCTTATCTACAAGTCTAAATTAAAATCGGCCATCTAACTATTTTTTTGGTTTTGAAAATAACCTAGGGTTTTCAATAACATTTTTTTTGGAATATTTTTTAGTAACAATTTTAGGTAGTGGTTTTTTATAGTGGTTTTTGGTAGTGGTTTTCAATACTAAATTTCAATAATGGTTTTCAATGGTAAAGTTGATAATGATATTTCTTATCCTAACAATTTTTACACTTTTAACAATTTTTTTTTTTTGTGGGTGTGGAATGATGGACAAATGTGAATAATGTTTCATCTATAACAACATCAAGGTTTATATAACATGTTTATGAATAATTGAAACATTTTTCGGTCCAATGCATTTACAATTTATTCTAGGCATAATAATAGTGGTCTAGGGGATGCAAATGTAAGTTTAATAATTTGTTTCTTAATGTGTGGTGTGTGATTGAGTACAAATGTTATTAAATGCACCTACACCTCATTCATAGCCATTGCTTGTTGTAAAGCTTCATTATTAGTGGATTTTGGATTTTGTTAATTCATTAAATTTAATAATACAACATAATCAAAAACATTTTAATGATGATCAAACATTTCTTGAAGTAGTAAGAGTTGGAGCCATTGCCCAAATGCAATAATGAAAAAGTTGCCTATCCATTTATAAATATGGTGTGTAATAGGTTTAGTGTTCCAATTAAAATATTCATTGACCAAGGCATGAGGAGTTTCAAAAGTTGTGTGGAAAAACATTAATTGATCATCACATGATTTCATAAAAAACATCTTGAGGCAATCAACTTAACTAAATGGAAAGTGTATACAATGAAGTGGGGTGAAAACATGATCAAGTATACAACAAAAGTAGCTATGAGTAGTTATCATATGTTTATACATAAATGCAAGAAAGTAGAGTTGAAACATTTTCAATCATTGTTAAACTATTGTGGTGCACAATATTGAATATATAATATGTTGTATACAAAGTTTGGAAAACTTTAATGTACTAGAAATAGGTCAAAAATATTTTTGAAATTGACCATTGGAATTGTGTTAAAAAATATTTCTACATTAAAAGATTGATATATTATTATTATTACCTTGGAAGTTGAAAGTGCATAAGTAAATTTTAGATGGCCATTAACCAAGAAAGTAGAAAAAATCAACATTTCATATACTTGAACCTTACTTTGTTTCTTTGGTCAGCTAAAAAGGTAAAAATGAATTATTTGCATTTAAAAAAAATCTACTTTAAACATGTGATTCTTCAATATCATTAACATAGTTTCAAAGAATATGTTCATATTGATCATTAAATTAAATAATATTTAAAAAATTGATATGTTAAAGCATGATTTATGGCTACTTTACACTTTTATTGACAAGGATCACGAAATGTATACTTGATCATGCTTTCACCCAATGAAGTTTGTTTAAGATGAGTTTCAAAAAGGTCATACTAAAGATTGGGATTTACAATTACCATGGTTAGCTATGGGCCATAGGTTTAATTGTCAATCCTTTCTTGCATCCTTTTCACCATATTTTCTATTGTTCGATCATGAACCCAAAACATTAACTTCAATTTGATGAAATACTATGGTAGTAATGAATTTGGATGATTCAATTTATGTGTGGTTTCAAACATGTGAGTAGCAAACAACTCTATTTTGACAAGTAATGCCAATGGATATGAAAATTTTGGCAATTTTTTAACATTAAAAAGTATGTTACATTATGCCACTATTTGTGGAGGTGAACCGTATCACCTTGAACTTATATGTTTGAGCTCGGAGATTATGTTCCCATGTAAAAAACAACATCAACTACCTTGGATGTGATTGTAAGACATTATTTTTGTGGGTACAAGAGGTGAGTTACCTTTCAAATTGTTATTGTTGAAGGAACAAGATGGTCAAACATGGAAAGACCATGTATAGAATTGCACGCCAATGTCATCTTCCTAGTGTAGATGGTTAAATTAACCCATCCCCAACTATTGTTCCTATTAGCCTATAATGTACATGTTGTGTGGGCAATTTTCAACGGTAGCTATGCTATGCTAATTTATAATTGATGCTCCAAAGGATGGCATATAGGATGTTTTACACTACCATGGGATACTTTTGTAATTAGATATAAGGAATATCCTAAGTTTTTGTCCATGATGATTCACAATTGATTAAGGATTTGGGGGATTACAATTAAGTGCCTAACAATGGGTTCACATTTTCACTTGGCCTATTGGCCTTCTCACTTTGAAACCAAGGTGTTCATTTTTGGTGGATTCATAGGAGGAATTTGCTATGTTGTTATTTAACACAAGGGGACCTTAACTTCAAATAAGGAGGCAATTTGGATGTGATGTGCCATTTTAAGGTGTTTTGTGTCATTTGTTTTATGTGTGTGTGGATAACAATAATTGTAAATGTCAATATGGTAGCATGCACGACAACTATTAGGAGTTTCATTGTGTTCATTACAATAAATCATGATTTTAAAAACAAAAATATTGGTAAAAAAAGACCAACTTGTGACATTTGTTGATTTGCCCATGAATTAATCATATTGAACAAGTCGATTACTAGTCAAATCATCAAATGCCTTTTTTAACTAATGGTTTTAATTAATCATCATTTTGATTAATCATCTTTTTGAATGTTAAATTTGTTTTCTTACTATTCATATCAATTAGTTAATTTGGTCCACTATCTATTAGTCATAGTACTAGTGGTAGTAAAAAGGAACAAAAGTTTGATATTTTATGTAGGTAGGGTTTAAGTAGGTAGGTAAAGCTAGCCTAGATTAGGCATCTAGGCTAAAAACTTAACCTAGGCTATAAACCTAGGCTATAAACCTAACCTAGGTTAAAAGCTTGGATTAGGCACCTATGCTATAAGATTAGCCTAGGCTAGGAACTTGCCTAGGTTACCTAGCCTAAATGCTTATAAAAACCTACCTAAGCATTAAGTCTAGAGGTTAAATACCTAGCTAGGTTACTTGAATTAATGACATTTAACTTAAGTTAAATAACCTAGTTTAACCACCTAGCCTGGTTGCTAGCCACCTTAATCACAAAGCTTAATGAGATAGGGTGAAAATGTGAAGATTTGAACCTTTCACCTTTACGTTGAAACACCAATTAGTCCTCAAGTATTGCACCATATCTTCAACAAACAATAAATCGTGTCATGTTATTTTTATGAACATTTTTTTCTAACCTACCTAGGAAGTTCAAATTAACTACCTTGGATTAACTAGCTTATTTTATTGACCTAACCTTACTATTTAACTAATTACCTACCCTATTTATGTATTTAACTCAACCTACCTAATTAATTACCTAGCCTACTTACTTGGCCTAGCCTACACACCTAGTTACCATATATACATCCTAGCCTAGGTACTTAGGTTGATCAAACTAGATAATTAACCTACCTACTTAACATACCTATGTCATAGCCTAGGTACTTAATTAGCTAGATAGGCTAACTTCATCGGGCAAGCTTTGTCAAGACCATTTGAAATGCTCCCTAGTTGTAATGTCTACCCAATTGTTACAAGAACAAAACAAATATAAACTTTGCAAAAACAACCACAATAAACCACAACAACTTTCCGCACCAAACTTCCATGCAAAACATGAATAAACCCAATGCTTAAAACAAAACTAAATCTAGTTGGGAGACGACATAAAATTAGATTGGACTTTTGTTGATTCAAAATATGATTAATCTACAAAAAAACAAGAATCTAAGCCCAAACACATTAATGTTCACAAAATTGCAAAAATGCATAAACATGAAAAAACTATATAAATGTACATTAAAGCAAGATGTTGGAATCTCATATCACTAATAGTGATTTGGTATCGACACTAAAAGGGTTTTGAATTGCATCCACAAAATAACTAGAACCTATTCACACTAAAATTAATTTCCCACTAATCAAAAAATGAACTAAATTAATCAAGCTGACTCAAGTTAATGTTAAACTAACTATGATTTAACTGAGTAGCTAACATAAAACACCTAACAAAAAAATTCTTCTACAACGTCAAGATGGAGAAATAAATAAGTTTTTTGTTTCTTCTTATTTAATGGTGACAACAACTTGTTAAATAAAGAAGAAGAAGAGGAAGAAGAAAAAGAAGGAAATAAAAAATAGGAGAAGAATAAAAAAACCAAAAAACCAGAAAAATGTTTGGAAAGTGTTCGAAAGCTTAGAACATTGGGGGAGTTTCAAGAGAAAAAACAAAAGAAAAAATGTGGGAATGGTAGGGAGGGGTGTAACTAGGCCAAAAGGAAATGGGGCATTGAATTATTTTTTGTTGTTTAGTTTTTTTTTTTTACTAGAAATAAGCCTAAACACCCTAATGATTGTTGAAATTAGGTTTCATGCCTAAATGGGGAAATCCCAATTTATGCAGCCATGGGGGTTGGGTCACTAAGATGCACCAAGTTGGTTTCATAGTTTTGATTGGTGGTGGAGAAATTATTAAATATTCAAAAGAAAAATAATTATAAAAATAATTATAGTAGAATTTGGGTGCACTTTTGGTAAATTTTGGAAACCCTTGGTGAATGGGATATAATGAAGGTTATTGGAAATTCTTAAACCTAAGATATAGAAGATATGGAATTTTGAGTTTCTTTTGTCATTGGAAATTCAATTAAATTGAAAAAATGATTTTGGAAAGAAAAGTTAATTGAGTAACAAGTTGGCACTTGTGCTAACATCATAGGTCACATGATTACATGATTAATTCTTCACTTGTTCCCAAGCTCACAATTATTAATTCTACTTGCACTTTGCATATTCTACCATCTTGTTTTGCATTCTACATTGAATGTGTGTGTTAAATGGAACTCTACCTTTAAGTTTTGCTCAATAACTTTCTCCATTGATGTAGGTGATGATTAGTTATAGGTATTTTGTTTTCATGTTCATGACTATTACTCCAATGCACTTGTTTTGGTAAGTACAAGGTTTCATTGGTATTTTAGTTTTTTTTTAACAATCTACAATGTGTTTTGTGGTGTTAAGTGGAAGTTGTTATTATTATGCACCAAAGATGGGGCACACATAGTTTTGGCATTAATGAGCAATCGCCAAAATTATATATGTTCACCCTTAGGGTGGCCCAATTTTATTTTTTTTCATTTGTGCGAGGGGGGCCCGGGGTTTGTTGGCACATGAAGGGGTAGTTGAGATTTATTAGGACTTTTTTGTTCCCAATATTTTTTCCACAAAGTTCCCAATGATGTCCACACTATTTTTTCAAGTTCCTATGTGTTCTCCAAGTTGTTCCAATAACATCACATTTTATTTTTCAAATTGTTTCATGTAATCTAAATAATTAGACCAAAGGGAAAATTTATACACCTAATTTTGTATCTTGGGTGTGTTTATAACATGATTACTTTTTGCGATGTTCTCAAAATGTTCCCATTGTAAGTCCTCCAAAGGTTCCCAATGATATTCCCAAAATGTTCCCAATAGTATCACATTTTTTGCCCATTTTCATCCCATAATTTCATAAAGGTTGAACTTGTGTAACCAATAAAGGTGAGGGAAAGGGAAGGCACCTTTATACATACTTTTATTTTGGGAAATTCCTAATGTTTCCAAAATAATATGATGGGACAATCAAAATAACTCCTTGCAAATAAACAAATAGACTTTGTATGCATTACCTTACCCCCCTTTGCAAATGTTGAAAGGTTTTCATTTATAAAAAATAATTTTTAATTAAGTCCTGACCAACACATAGGTAGATGACACATCACCCATACATCATACAAAATCTTTGAACAATATAAGAGATTAACTTTATATGTTTTTGGGCTAGGATCGCCAACATGCCAAAAGACCTTGCTTCACCGGGATTGTGCACCAACAACACATACTTTTGCTCCATATATAACCATATTATTATTATTTACAACTTTTACGTTTAAAAATCCATTTTGGGGTTACAAATGCATTTGTTGTGTACACCATAATAGGAGGTGGGTGGTCTATCTCATTATCCAATGTTTGTTTAATAAGACTAATTAATTGGTAAATGTGAACAAACATGTTGCA
>Ga0116228_10002513_pt1 | contig 15881 bp, 18 predicted proteins | sample S1TSphfallax_2_FD_89694 | JGI IMG/M metagenome (GOLD analysis project Ga0116228, IMG submission 89694) | Host-associated microbial communities from peat moss isolated from Minnesota, USA - S1T2_Fc - Sphagnum fallax MG | ecosystem: Host-associated > Plants > Peat moss > Unclassified | place...
AAAAATTTGGAGTCAATCTAATGAATGAAAAATATGTATAAAGATTTTTAATATCTTGTAATCATTGTTTAAAAGTTACATAAAAGCAACTTCAAAATAGTTTTGACACTAAAAACACAATTTAAAAATATTTTTTAGTGACATATTTTGGGATATTTTAAAATATATACCTTAACATAATAGTATTGAGATTTTTTTAAAAAAAATTAATGTTTTTTTGAAAGACATATTTAAAAAATTCTAAAAATATTCTATGAATAAAACAATGGTTTAAGGGGGCACATGTGGCTCCTAATAGTGTGGTTGGACTTGAGAGTGGAATTGGTTCAACAAAGAAAGAAAGAAAATAAAATGGAAAAGGGGAAAATGGGCAAATGGTATATATATGCATGGAAAAAGAACAAAGGTAGGTAGGGAAAAAAAAAGGTTACTTATATGAAAAAATGATGTTTTGAAACATTTTTTTCATTGTGATTTTGTGAGCTCCCCCATGTTGGGTCCCTTTTGTCTAGAGGTTGTTTGTAATTGTAATTAGTGATGTTCTTGTCATCTTATAATTTTTTGCATAATTAAAAGCTCCAATGGCTTGTTTCAATTGAATTTTTACTTTTTTTATTCCTTACCCTCTTTGATAGGTTGCACTCCTCTTTCTTATGCTTGTTTTGCAATTCCTTTCATTTTGGTTTTGAAAGCACAATTTAGCGTTTAAGGTGAACTGCGCCATGTTGTTCCTTGTCAACAATTTTTATAGGTTTAAGTGATGACATTATAATCATTTTGCAATTCCTAGCATTGTTACAAGCTTCATTAGTGACTTGTTTAAACTAAATTCCTGCTTGTGATTTTTCTTTCATTACGATCTTGCATTGTTTGATAAAACTATTGTTGTTAATGAAAAGTATGAGATGCAATACATTCATTTTACAAACTATAATTTCTAAGGACAATGGACAATGCAATATCTTCATGGAGGTATGGCACCATGATTTACACTTACATGCCAAAGTTTTTACACTAACACATCAAGATGTATATATTTTTGTCCATGTTTTTAATAACTACCCAATATTGGTCATTACATGATGAGCTACTTGTTTGTTTTTACCTTTTGCCGCCCTTTCTGTACAAAGATTGCAAAAATGGTGGTATGACTTTAAAAACTACCTTTAACATCACTAACAAGATACCATGTAACAATAACTTATTATAAATGGTTGCAAAAGTGTTGTTGAATTTGACATATTGTCACCTTTAAATTACAAAAACCCAACAACCCTTGTTGAATTTCTCCCTTCTACACATAACCAAATAATAAAATAAAAAATGTCATGCTAGCCTCATGTCCAAAGGCAAATCTCTAATTTCACACATGGGACATGAAATTTTTTTCATGCTTTTGGAGATCACTTTGCAAGCATTGTGATCCAATAAGGCCAACTATTTGCATTGTTCTTGTACATATCACAAGAGCTTGCCACTAGAAAACTAGAAGCTTCACATGTTTTAGGAGTGAGTTCAAGACCACTCTACAATATTCACATGATACCACTTGCAAGTGACAAAAGACTAGTTAGATCATTGGAATTGACATGGGGAATTATGAAACATGATTTTTTAAGTTTGTGGGTTGGTTGCAACTTTAAATGAATCAAAATCCTCACTTGAAAATGTGTTGCAAAAGAGTACAAACAACAACACTTGAAACATTCAAGCCTCATTTTCATCCATTAGTGGTTGTTGATAGAGAATATTTATCGGTGGGTTGATATGCAAGAGGAGTTGAAACATGTATCACCACCAAAGTGTAAAAATTTCCAAAGTGACAAAGAAATTCCAACCGACATAGTCGAAATTGTTGACATTAAGATTGCAAACCAACCCTACGGGAATGATAAAATCCACACCTACATAAAGATCACAAGGATCAAAGGCCATAAAAAAAATTGACCAAATGAAAAAGGTGAAATAAAACATATTGAGAGCCCATGTTAATGCAAGTGCCAACATGTCCATTGTAACTTTGAAGAAGGAATTGATCTTGGAGGAGGTGATGACCATGACTTTATTGTCAATGACAACAACACCCACAATGTTGAGACACGTGAAAGAATACTTTAAACTATGACATGTCAAAGAGTTATAGAAGTTCAAAGATTGCCTTCAAAGGGGAGCCTTTGGTGAAGTTGGTGAAGTTTCAATTCTTGTGAATGTTGTAACTCCCACAATTGCTTCAACATTTGTAGCAAATTGCTTCCCTCAAACTCAAAGCCCACCCTTCAATCTATCAATGCATTTGTTGAAACACAACATAACAATAATGCAAATGTAATTGAACTTTTGGAATAAAACAAAATTGCACCACCATAAAATTGAAAAACATTGAACAATTTTTGAAATGATTTCCTTTCAATTATCACAAGTCTTCAATAAAATCATTGTGTAGTTTAAAATTCATGTTATGTAATTCTCTATTGCTTTAGTGGCTTGCCTGAATGTTACAAAAGATAATCCTCATCAAAATTGAATGCCAACATTGGATTCAATAACCTTTACATCATCATCACAATCATCCTCCAAAATCGTGTTATGTAATATTATTACTACACAAGCCATGAGAATGTCAACAATAGTTTCATAGTCCCATTGGTGACATGGATTTACAATAATTGCAATTTGAACTTGCAAAACTCCAAAACAATGTTCAACATCTTTGCAAGTAACCTCTTTTGCTTTGGCAAAATGTTGTAAACGTTTTCCTTGTGGTTCATCAACTATTTGAATAAAGATCGACCATTGTGGGTAGATGCCATCAACCAACACGTAGCGGCAATTGTAGTTATGGCCATTCACCACATATTCAAAGTCATTCCTAGATCCCTAGGATAGATTTGCAACCAAAGAAAAGGAACCCAATACATTGATTTCATGGTCACCACCTTAGAGACTAGAGTATCCATGCAAAATTCAATCTGGTTTATTTGCAATTACTTTAAGGATAAAATAATTATGAAAATCCTTGTCCAAAATTGGCCTTACCAACCTAGGTATTTTTTGGATATAAACCAAACTTGCAAGCATCCTTAGCCACGCTCTTTCTGCATTAATCAGTAGTTGCCTCTCAAAATCCTCTTGAGTTCACTTGAGCAAATGACAAGCTTCAAACACAATTCAAATTGTAGCAACAGATTTGTTAAGTGACTGCAGAGTCATTTGGCTCAGCAAAATGGTTTGGGCCCAACATTTTGGCACAGTCTTTCAAGGCTAGTAAAAGGCAGAGCAAGACCTGCTAGAGAAGAGTGTAATAAATATGATCTAACTGCTACTCCCTGTTTCTGAGTGACTGATCATAACAATTGGTCAAAGTGGTCCAAGGTTTAGTTTTATGGGTATTGTTGGAAAAATAAGTAACTAAACTTGGATGTGAGAAATATTTTGTTAGGGTCACGTAGGCACTGAGCACCGCTGGGGATACTTTAGCCCTAGACTTTTACCCAGTGGTACAGTGGGTAAAAAATATACCCCCTTCCTTCCTCAGACTATCATTAAAACCATCATCATGTCCTCTCTGACTTGATGGATTTCGCAACTCCGTGTTCCTCAGTTGCAACTCGTGTGGAATTTCATGATTGCTTCACCTGGAGTCTGAACAAGTGAAGATGAAGTGATAAGATTGAAATCGCAAAAAAGCATATATGGACACTGAAGTAGCCTTATTCTCCATTCAATGCTGCAGCAGAATTCTAGGATGGGGGGAAAAACCTGGTGATGTACTATGTAGTATGTACGGGAAACCAAGTACCCAACTTTTGGCTGGCAAGTAGGTAAAAAAGTTAGGTACCCATCAATTGTTTGATGTAAGCTATGGAGTGTGATGATGGTTTAGAGGGAGCCGCTTCTTCTTAACCCGAAGGCATGAGGTATGAGGGAGAGCGACTACACCACGAGAGACTCTAGAATAAGACTACAAGAGTGCTCAGTGGGACAACATGTAGAGGAAAGTCTTTAAAAGACAGAAGACTATTTTGATAGATTAAAACGTGCCATGACTTGATAAGCCAAAAACAAATGTTGCTTTGTTTGAATCAGTTTGTCGCATCCCTGCCTGCCTGCCTGCCTGCTCGCTCTCGAGGAAAACAGTTTTGGTCACTGAAATGCGGCAAGCCCAGTAGCCCAAGCGGTTGCACTCATGGCCCACTCTTCAAATGGTTGTGGGTTCAAATTCCCATTCACTAACTCAGTTCTAAGTTTTTATTACTTACAATAGTCAACCCAACTCTTTTAGGGTTTGGGTCCCACTGACAAGCGCGTTGCTTGCCTGCCCCCCTGCCCGGGGGGGCCGCCTGCTTGCTTGCTTGCAGCGCGGTTGCCTGCCTGCGCACCAGGGCCGTCAAGCTCTGCGCTGTTTCTCTCGCTGTTTCTCGCCACAATCTACTGGATCTCTATTCTCTCTTGTTTGCTATAAAGCTCCTCTTCAACTCGGATTCTTTTCTTTCTTTCTTCCGTCTCGCATCGATGGGTCTGCATTGCTCTCGCATTTGACATCTCTTTTTTCCTCTTGCTGTCGTCGTCGTAGTCCCTTGTTGTTGTTCTATTTCCATATCTGGGCGGAAGCTCTGTTACTTTGTGGATCCAGTACCTTGTTTACGTGTCTCCGCTTTATCCATTACACGCCATACTCAGATTCTTGTGTTTTCCCCCTTCAATTTTTGGGGTGGATTTTTCAAATGTGTGTGTAGTTGTGCCGATTGTCTTTATCATTCTTTAGAAGACTCTTCTCTGAGCGAGCCAGCTTGCGCCCATCCTTGGACTCTTTGTAGAGAGACTCGTAGATGAGTCTCTGGAAGGAAAGGAAAGGGGAAACGTGCATCTGGCAAGATCTGGTCCGTTTTCTCCATCTCTGAAACTACGAGTCGTCGTCTGTGCCTTGTAACTGCTCTAGTGCCTGGGTGTGTTTTTCTTTGGGATCAATTCTGATTCTGTCTGTGCCGGGGTTTTCGTTGCTCTTGGCAATTGGGTGCACACCATACAACCCCCTGCTCTCTCTCTCTCTCCAGCGCATCAATTCCATGTCCTTGTAGGCAGTCGAATACGTTGGTCCTTCAGTCTGTGCACCTTCCCCCATTCAAATTTCACGAATCCCGATCCACTGGCCACTTTTCTTTGGTGGCTTCTGTGTGTGCATGTGGAAGCCAAGATTGGACAGCACATCTCCATTAGGACGCTTGTGAAGCACAGAAGTATATACTTTGTTTGATCACGCGGCCAAGTGACGGAGGGAGCAGGAAGGAAGGAAGGAAGAGTCCTACCGCAAAAGAAGTTGATCGAGCCCTGGCAGCCAGTTTAAGATCGGGACGCGTGCATGCATATAAAGACCTCGAGGTTGTTGACAGAGCGGAATGCCGACTGAATGTGCAGACAAAACTGGTTGGAAGTAGCCAAGAGTCGATATATTTTCTGCAAGAAGACCAAGAATTGCAAGGAGTTCGAGAGAATCCGATCGATCTTGTTTCAGAGTCAGAATTTCTTGCGCCTCGATCGGCAAGTGTGAAGCACATCCACTGACGAGAGAGAGAGAGAGAGAGAGAGAGATTCATAAGAAGGAACAAAATGCCTCTGGACATGTATTCTTTGAACTCCTTGTCCGTGGACACCTCGCCGGAGGCTCTCGGAAGGACCAATGACGGCTACTACAATGCAGCGGACAATGGCATCGATTTCACCAAGTTTCTTGAGGTGACTACTCGTTCGATCCCGATACCGATCATCGCTCCGATCAATACCAGCAGCACTCTGGATGAAAGGTCTCTCAGTGAGATCATCTCTTCCGGTCTAGCTTCGCCTCGGGCCCCAAGGACATTGGAGAGTGTCAAGAGCTCCGAGTGCCTGGAAGCGTTGCTATCGCCCAGCATACGATCGTCCGGTGGCACTCCGCATGATCATCCCTCCTTTGAACCGCACCCAATGATTGCAGACGCATGGGAAGCTCTTAGGAGATCGTTGGTGTATTTCCGGGCCAAGCCTGTTGGGACCATTGCTGCCATGGATCCTACGGAAGAATCGCTCAACTACAACCAGGTACGCTGACTTCCCAACATCGCGATTCCTGCTCTCGTGCCTTGAGATTGTTGGACCACCTTTTTGTAGAAGAAGAGCTCGTTCAGTAGTCACAGGAGCTTTTCTCTCATCAAAATGCCCCAAACTTCCAAGCCAAATTGTGGTGGTTGGTCTTCCTCAGGATGATGCAAAGCTGATCTTCTACTTCTATTCCTTGTCTGTCAGCGGAATTCATGTGGATGGTTGGTTGTGTAAAAATGCATGTGCAAACTCCCTGGCATGCTGCAAGTGGACAATTTCTGAAGATCTAAGTGCTTCTCAAAAATTCCCTTGCCCCCCAAACACATTGTGGTGGTTGATCTTACTCAGGATGATGCAAACCTCATCTTCCACGTGGATTAAGGCAGAGGACTGCAAATCCTCTATCCCCAGTTCGAATCTGGGTGTCGCCTAAAAAAGGAAGAAAGGTTTCTATTGTTGTCTCTCAGCTGAGTGTTGATGGTTAGTTACAGTGTAAGATTGCATGTGGCAAGCTTTTTGGCATGCTGTAAATGAGAAATTATTGAAGACAGTGCTTCTCAAATTGCCTTTGCACCGCAAAAATATTGTCATGGTAGCTCTTTCTCAGGGTCATTCAAAGCTCATCTTCCACTTATATTCCTTGTCTGTTGTTGTTTGTGAAATGGTGTATCCGTAAGTGCAGGTGTTTGTGAGGGATTTTGTTCCCAGTGCCCTTGCATTTCTCATGAATGGGGAACCTGAGATTGTCAAGAATTTCTTGTTGAAGACCCTACGGCTTCAGTCCATTGAGAAACGCATTGACTGTTTCACTCTTGGTGAAGGAGTCATGCCAGCCAGTTTCAAGGTTGTTTTGATCACCATAATGTTTGCTCTCTTGTAATGGTGGCAGTCACAGCAGATTGTTGCATCTTGATCAGGTCCTGACCTGTGTTTGTTAGTTCATCAAGTTTCAAGAATCTCAGCTTTCATGTATGGACTGTGAGGTTTTGACTGGTTCAAATAATATCTTGTTTCAGGTGCTTCATGACCCTGTTCGCAAGACTGATACAATGATTGCTGATTTTGGGGAGAGTGCAATTGGTAGGGTAGCCCCTGTAGACTCAGGATTTTGGTGGATCATTCTTCTTCGGGCTTATACAAAGTCAACAGGAGACCATAGCTTAGCTGACATGCCAGACTGCCAACGAGGCATGAGACTTATTCTGACACTATGCCTTTCAGATGGTTTTGACACATTTCCAACTCTCCTCTGTGCTGATGGATGCTGCATGACAGATCGGCGGATGGTACGCAGTTTGGATGTTTCCCTGTTATTGAGTAAACTAAAATATTTGAATATTGCTTCTTGTACTTATGTATCAATTGAGTTGTTTCATCTTTGACAATTTCATTTGTCCTCCACAATAATTTATATGCATCCTGAGGTAGAAATTTTTGTGGCTATGGAATGATATTTTGCACAGGGTATCTATGGGTATCCAATCGAGATACAATCACTGTTCTTCATGGCTCTGCGATCTGCTAAAAGTCTGCTAAAACCAGAAGGAGAGGGTAGAGATCTTTTGGAGCGAATTGATAAACGGTTGCATGCACTCAGCTTCCACATGCGTGCATACTTTTGGCTTGACCACACCCAGCTCAATAATATTTACCGTTACAAGACAGAAGAGTATTCACACACTGCTGTCAACAAATTTAATGTCATTCCAGATTCTATCCCTGATTGGGTTTTTGACTTTATGCCAATCAAGGGTGGTTATTTTATTGGGAATGTGAGCCCTGCTCGAATGGACTTCCGGTGGTTTGCTATAGGCAATTGCATGGCTATTCTCTCCTCCCTTGCAACCCCAGAGCAAGCTTCTGCTATCATGGATCTATTTGAGGCGCGTTGGGAAGAGCTTGTGGGTGATATGCCTCTGAAGGTGTCATACCCTGCTCTAGAGGGACATGAATGGCGCATAGTGACAGGGTGCGATCCAAAGAATACCAGATGGAGCTACCATAATGCAGGCTCTTGGCCAGGTAAAAATGTCCAACATATGGTTGGAACTGAAGCAATGCCCTGTGACTGAAAACTATTCTTCACTTTGACTCACAAAACAGAAAATGAAGCCATGGCCTGCCTTACCATTGTTTATTGCGATGCTAGAAGCATTCCCACTTACAATGAACTGCATTCTTTTGGTCTCTGCACTTAACAATGTTATGTGAAGATAACTTGTCTACACCCACTATTTGAAGGTGATGACATCAGTGGGCAGTAATGACATCTACCCACTGTCCTTTCTGATGAAGGTGATACTTTGTGAGTGACACTCATGAGGTTGTGCCCACACTCATTCTTGTTCTGTTTGTTTCAGTTTGGCTGGAACTGACACAACATCTAAAAGTTTTGTGGAGTTCTCTCTACAATCTTATTGATATGTATACAAGTTGGTGTGGAGGATATCAAATTGGTCCATGTGTTTGGATCTGCTGGATTCCCACATTCAGTCAAAATGTTATCTCCAGTCAAGAGGGTTGCTTTGACCTGATCAAATTGTGCCATGATTGAGCTTTACTTCTCTCAATCTCTATCTAACCACTTGCAGAATGTATTTCCTGCCAAAACAATATTGTCTTTCACATTTTCATAATATGAGTGGACAACATTACTAATGTATATTTTCATTGGTGTTGCAGTTCTTTTGTGGATGTTGACAGCAGCATGCATAAAGACAGGTAGGCCTCAAATTGCAAGACGAGCAATTGAGCAGGTAGAAAAAAGGCTGTCAAAGGACGGATGGCCAGAGTATTACGATGGAAAGCTGGGCCGTTATATTGGCAAGCAGGCTCGCAAATTCCAGACATGGTCTATTGCTGGTTACCTGGTTGCAAAAATGATGCTGGAAGACCCCTCACATTTGGGGATGATTGGTTTGGAGGAAGATAAGAAGATGATGAAGCCAGGTCTCACTAGATCAGCATCATGGACAGCATAAGATGCAAAGAAAATTCTCACTTTTGACACACATGAAGATAGGGACCTCAAGATTTTATTGCTGGACAAGCTGGGGGAGTGAGGCAGAGAGGATTCTTGCATGCTATTCTTTCCTAATCACTTGGCCAAGGAATAACTTCACAATCATGAATTTCCTGGATTTCTAATAGGTGGGTGAGAATCTGCAGTTGGAGGTGGGAGAGGGATGGGCTACCTTGTAGACCCATCTTCTGGTCTGAGAGACTTTAGTGACAAGCACTTTTTGAGTTTTTCTTTGAATATGGGAATTAGATGAAGAAAGAAGTGTAACTATAACAATGATTCAGAAACCCCAAGGATCTGTTTGAGAGCTGGGGTTGGTCTAAGGATGCCTTTGGTGGAGTTTTCTTCTTTGAGATATGGGCTGGCAGTGGTGTTGGGAAAGAAGAAATAATCATCACATGTCAATCTCTTACAATCCTGAGGTTGATGTATCTCAAATTGTAACAAGGTTTGAGCTTCCAAAAGGTGCACCACCTGCTTCTGCTAGATTGAAAACATGTCAATCTCTTCAATTAAACAGGGAAGAGAGAAAAGATGGACATCATGACTGATGTGTACAATGGTGAAACAAGAAAATTGGAGGGCCATGTGGAAATAGATAAGAGCCAGGAATAGACTGTAGATAATAAGGACTCTGCTAGGTAGCCTGCCCTTGCCAGGAAAATTTGAAATGTCATCTTCCTGTGGGACTATACCATTATGTTGTTGCCACATCTATTCATTGCTGGCTTTTTCAACCTAGAAGAGTTTGTCAGTGTTCTCACATCTATTTCTTAGGTCCATGTATTTTGCTGATGTGCAGATGTTGCTCTTGTTCATGTCCAACTTGAAAGTGACTGGGTGTTTGCATAATCCCTAAGGTATCTCCTTTTGTGGTGTCTTGTGGTGTGGAAGATATAGCCTGAGAACTGGCTACATAACTGTTCCTTGTGCACCCTTGGACTCAAATTCCTTATGCACCTTTTGGGGTTGTGGGAAGTCATTAAATTGCGCATCATCTGTTCAGCAATTGCAACATCCCTAACAATCTTTTTTGCCTGATGATTCCTATGTTGAACTTGCATACTTGGTTTTTGAGCCATAATTGCCTAGGTGATGGTCATGTAGGGGAAATCAGCTCCCCTTCACTAACAATAGTTGTAAGTGAAGATCTTGAAGGTGCTGTTTAACATCATGAGGCAGCACTGGATTGGCTATCCAGCCTGAGATCACAATTACAGTTGACAGTAACTCCCACTGATATAGGTGGAACTATGTATTTATACACAATATCTTTGGATTTGAGGTGTGAAAACATAATTGGCTGCACATTATACTATCTACTGCGTTGTTTATGTGTGGGAATGTCCAAGGAAGGAGTAATTCACTGGTCATATTTGGCACATTTCTACAACCTGTGAGCAAATATCATCACTCTTTGTGCGAAGTTAAACTATCAACAGAAAGCAGCTGATAGCAGAAATGATGCCGCACTTTATGGCTGGTTCAAACAACCTCATGAGAGATGATGGAATTTTGTACCATTTGTACCATGTCTACCCACACTCCAATCCCACCATCCTCTCACCAATACCGTCGCCATTCAACTCTCCATAACAGAATTTTGCATATCACATGCTGAACACCACCCCTCCCATAAACTCTTACAAGCATTAGTAGTTTCAACGACCTCCATCCCAGCCTGTGTGAGTTAAAACCTCACATCATCTTGACCTCTCCCCAACTTTCTGACATCCACTTGAATCCCTCCAAATTTCCCTAGATAACCTTCCTCAACCCAATAAGAGATTCATAAATCATCATTCATGCATCTCCTCTCATGTTCACATGCCCTTGAAAACATGCTCTTGGGGATGGCTTCATGAGATGCTGCAGTTCACTTAAATCAAAGTAGAATTTCTGCTCCAGTTGGAAGACAATCAGCTGATCACCTACTTGTGCTTCTCAGTGACTCTGAGAACACCACAGGTGGACATCCCATCAGCTTCGACCACTGACTTTCCATCATCCTGGTCATCTTCCTTGAGCACGATTTCAGCTCACGGACTTTTCTGTAACTTCCACTCCTGAGTCTACTAAAGGTGATGATGCAAATTGTTCTCTGTAAAGAAAGTGGAGAGCATGTCAGTAGATGCCACCAGCTCCGTCGAATCCGTGGGGGTCTCCAATACTTTCTTTGGCTTCCGGCCAAGACCAGGAGATAAAGTCGACGCCATCGTTCTCGCGTTCAGACCACTTTCAAATACCATAGAAGTAACTTCCTCTTCAGCTCAAACGTCCTATAGAGCTTTGATAATAAACTTTGCGGATATGAGGTCCAGTCCTTCAATAAATTGCACCAAAAGAGAAAACGAATTCATCATCTTCATGTTCGCACAAGAAGCTTCCCAGATGCAGAAAACAAAAGAAAACTGTGCACACTCGTCGCGTTTTGCTCGCTTCAAACCCTAACCCTGATGTCTTCCATCCGATCTGTGGACCTGCCACGTGCAGAATATGTATGCGGTTCCAGATTCTCGATTGCAATCGCGATTTCAGCGCGTCAGGACGAGTGTAGCTTTAAACATGGGCTCCAAATTCAATGAAGATAAGCGTGCATATCGTTCTCTTCTACAGTTTGAGAAGTTTGAGAGAAGCGATATTATAGATCTTCTTCAGTTTGGAGAGCAGAGAGAGAAGAACTTGGAAATAAAACCTGTGGGAGGAAGATTGAGCAAAAGGAGGAGGTTTTCTGTTGGCTAATCAGGTGCAGGCTAGATCAGGTTTCATACGGTTTTCAGGTTCTTCAGTTTGATTTCCTGCGAAAGGTCTTAAGGGATTACCGTGGCAACTGCAAGTGTTTCCCTCGATTCCATTTCAAAAGGGATTCGCAGCTCTCGAGGAGAGCGGCACTAAGAAGCGCCTTGAGGAGCGCAACTTTGGAGCAAAGGCAGCTGCGATTCTACAGCCGCAAATCCCAAAGCGAGATATCAGCTCTTTCGTCAGGAACCGAATAATTAGCGGAATAGTTGTCCCTGTTTCGTTCATCGGGATTTTTGTTCTGTTTATTCTTTCTCTGGATTGTTCAAATCTCTGCATGTTTCGGGGGGGCCCAAGATAATGAGCAGAGGAAGACTTTGGCATAGATTACTGGTGCCAACGTGATTGCTAGAAGAGACAGAGAGTGAAAGGTGAAAGTTTTTTGGCTATGGTGGAGCCGGAGCCAGAGCCGCTAAACGTATGGGAAGAAGCGACATCACCATCATCCCCATTGTCATCAGTGTCGTCATTCCAACAGATGCGGGAACAGCGACACAGAAAGCTCCAAGCATCTCAAGAGCACCGCAGAGAAGGACGACGTCTGCAAGCAGAATGCCATGAGCTTCGACGACGTGTTGAGGAGCTTGCCCTTCTTGAGTCACTCCTATTGAAGCATATCTCCAAGGAAATATATGGCACCCTAAAACCCAAATCCAGGAATTTATCCAAAGAAAATTCACCTGTGTCAGAAATTGCTGTAGAAAAAAGTCCTGAAGGCTTCATTCATCACTCAGAGGTACAGTGTCACAGTGTCTGCACTCTCCTTGGTATTTGTATTTTTTATCCCGTTTTGTCTGCTATTTTCTGTTGTTTCTTCCTCATTTGCCTCCTCTTCTGTTTGTGGTTTGTTCCCTTTATGTTTTTCCCTTCTTTGGTATTGGGCGTGCTAGCCTGTATCATGGCTGAGCCTTCCCATTGCTTCTGGACTTGCTAAAGAAACTCAGTACACAGGTAGTGGTTTACATTGGCCTACACCCCATGTAGGGAGTTGATGAAGTTAGTGGGTAAGTTGTGATAGAAAAGTTACAACCATATTTGCTGTTGTTGATGATATTGTGTTTTTCTCTAGATCAAAGTTGCAATTCAGAGTTAGGGGTTTTCAGAATGCAGCCAACATATGTCAATTTGGGATGTTTCTGTATGCAGCAGTCTCTAAAAGAATTGGCAGCAGAGAATGTGATAAAAGAAGATCCAGGTATTCTGAAAAAGCTTCAACAAGAGCTTTCTCAGATTCAAAGCCTTGCCACACATGAAAGAGCTGCATTAGACAGAGCAACCCGTAAACTGGAAGCACACTTTTTGGAGCAACGAGTGTACACTGAAATGGAGGAAGATGAAAGAGCTCTTAAAGATTCAGAAGTGGAAGAGTCACGACTGAAGACTGCCAGTGTTGAACGAGAACTGCGGTCACTGTCAAGGGACATTGCCCACCTCGAGCAACTATGCGAAGACCTGGGTGATGATTTAGGCACCTTTTCATGCAAAGCACGGAATGGAAGTGGCAAAGGTGTTACTGCACAGAATGACAATGAAGAGATTTCCAAAATTCAGAAAAACCCAGTGTTGGTGGAATTGGAGCGACTACAAGGGGAGAAAGCAGAGCTTGAGAAAGAGGAAAAGGACAGACATGGGATTCTTGGAATGCACCATGGGGATGAAGGATCTATGGAGTTTATGCTTGCTAGGTCTACTGGGTTTGATAAGGGGGTGCATTGGTCTACTACAAGCTCAGAATTTGACTCAAAGTGTTTGGAAGATGACTATGGGCTTGCTTCCTACTCTGGTATGATACATGCCATTCACCCATAATTGCATATAGTGAGTTGACAGATGAATCAAGTTAACCATTCTTTAGAGTTGCTTAAAGTGTTTGTCTAAATGAATGATCTCCTAGGTGTCCTTCAAGTAATTTTCTCACAATTCTGGCCTGCATTATGTGCAGGTGAGATTTCATCAGTGAACTCAACCACATCAGAAAATCTTATGCCAAAACATGAGGGAAGGTCAAATTCGCTTTCCTCAGTCACAAAGCGTCTGGATTTTCGGGCTCCAGAAACTGATCTAAATTTGATGGAGCCTCCAGGGTCAATGAACATTGGTGACAGATCTGGAAAGGCTTTCATTGATGTAAACAGGGATGATGGGGAAGTGGAGGACGGATGGGGTGAAATTGAAGATCTGAACTCTGATGCCAAAGATCTAGGTCTAGAGCTTCAAAATATGGAGGCAGACTCACACACCATACATGTCTTGGTGCAGCTACAGAATGCTCGTGAGGGATTTGAGCAAGGTACTCCATACTTCTCTTATCATTATATCGTTTAGCATTCCTATCAATATAAAAAAAAGATAGATCCCACTATTGCTGCAATTAATTTCCATTTCTTGTCCACGTCAATCTGTCACTTACCCAATTTAACCCTGGGGCACAAAATACCCATACCATGTTTGTTAAGTTATAGAGTAGAGTTAGATGACTTCATGAGTTTTGTGTACCTGGATGAAGACTCTTTTCACAGCAGCATATACCACGAAATGTCTTGTGAGTTAAATTGTACTTCTAATGGCTTCTCTTGTAGCTTCTTGGATTTAGCAATAAACCAAAGTCCTTAGTGCATTTCCTGTAATATCTTCGATAGATGTTGTCGACCAGAGTATGAAGGTGTTTGACATTATCCATATGCCACATGTCATTTCCAATATGTCTATTACTGCTAAGCTGGGCATTATCAATAGTCAGTTTTACACATTCTTCAGGCTTTGTAGTTCTAATTTTTTCTTTATTTCTCAGATGATCAGTCTTATTGCCCTTCTGAAGAGGTAAGGCTACCCTGTAAAGATTGTCTTAAAGAGGACTAGAGGCTTACTCGATAAAGATGAATTTCTTGTTGGAATTTCAGTGTTTGGAGTCTTTTGAAAGAGTTTGTCTAGTCTTGTAAGTGGGGAGTTTTTTTAAGCCCACTTTGTCCTCATTTTGTCTTTTCCTTTTGTCTGTTATATTTAGTTCTTTCTTCTTAATGTGTGTCCTCTTTTGTTTCTTGGATTTTCCCATTGTGTTTTTCTCTATGTTTTCCCTTGTGTGGTATTAGGTTTTAGCCAGTGTCATGGGTGAGTCTTCCTGTTGCTTCCAGACTTGTGACAGAATCTCAGTATGCATGCTAGTGGTTACAATGGCCTATACCCAGTGCACGGGACTGATGAGGTCAGTGGGTAAGTTGTGATAGATAAGTCTGTATCATCTATGTTACTGTTGACAGTCCCTGAACAAGTGAGAGACTATCACTGGTGTTCATATTACTAGTTTTGTTGTTCTTTTCTTTCTAGTTCTTCCCTTGTGTCTTTCTTCTTCCTGCTTCTTCAGTCCTTATCTGGGAATCTTTCTTTGACTTAGAGAATTTTTTTCACCTTGTCCTGGTTTCATATCCCAAGTACATAGATTTCTTGACACTCATGAGAGTTATGGATAGATGAGTAAATTGCACTTAAAATCTGACCAACTGACTTTCCTGTCTTACCTGATTGAACTCTTCTTTGAGCCCTAGAGTATAAGCTGGCTGTTCTCCTTCCAAAAATGAGGAGGAGTTTCTTCTTGACACTCAAACTATTTTTGATCAGTGTCATGGATCAGGCAGAATGTGACTAGCATTCAGAAGGTTGAAATGAGAGAGTCATAGATACATATCGGATTTGATATTCTTGGAACAAGATACATCTTGTTTCACCAGCTCAAACAGAATGTCCAATGAGAGCAGATGATTGTAAAGACATAGGTTTCCACAAAGAACTGTTCTATGATGAGAGGAATCCACACATAACCAAAGAATGGAAAAGATTCCTCTAGAGTTTCTGGTCCGATAAGTGTGTGGTAAATACCTCCGAAACCTAGGACTGCAGAAGAAATTAAGTGAAGTACTCCAGATACGAAATACGGAAAAGTATCTATAACTTCTCCACCGGGACCTACCCCCCATCCCAAAGTGGCTAA
>Ga0116228_10002515_pt1 | contig 15880 bp, 21 predicted proteins | sample S1TSphfallax_2_FD_89694 | JGI IMG/M metagenome (GOLD analysis project Ga0116228, IMG submission 89694) | Host-associated microbial communities from peat moss isolated from Minnesota, USA - S1T2_Fc - Sphagnum fallax MG | ecosystem: Host-associated > Plants > Peat moss > Unclassified | place...
AAGAGACCTCCGGTCCGGTGTCGGCCTGCGGCCGTTTCGGATTCGCGGAGCGAATCCTCAAGAGTTTGACATCGAACGTATGTTCGATGTATCATGGGCGAGTCATGTCGAGTCGCAAGCCCACGGATCGCCCGGTCTCGATCAGCGTCGGCTTCGCGGCATCCGACGGTGGGAGCGGCGTTGCGTACGCGAGGCTCCGGAAGGCGGACGGCACGAGCGGGTCTCTCGTCAGGGTGGGATTTCGCTGTCGTCCGCTTTCCGCGTTACGCGGGCGCGACGTTGCTTATGCAGCCCTCATCGCCGTCGCCAAGGATGCGCTCCGGCGAGAGCTCGGGAGCGTGGAGATACGCGTTGGCGACGCCGAGATCGCACTCGATCTCGAGCGGCACCGCTCGGTCCCGCAAGCGCTGATGGTTCCATACGTCGTTTTGCGCTGCGCGCTCAATCGTTTTCAGGAGGCGCGGGTGATCGCCGTCGAGGACGAGATCGTCCGTGACCTTACCGCCCGTGCCCGAGCCGAGGTCTCACTCGGCGTCGCCGCCTAGTCGATCGCCTCGCCTCCGGCGCCTCCGTGTAGGTGAGCTGCCGAAGGACACCATCGAGCTTGCGAAGTTTTTGATCGGTACCTCGCTCGTGAGCGAATCGGCCGACGGGCGAGTCGTCGCCCGGATCGTCGAAACGGAAGGATACGTTCCCGGCGATGCGGCGAGCCACGCCTTCCGGGGCGAGACGGCGCGCAACGGCAGCCTCTTCCGGCGCCGCGGCACCGCCTACGTGTACTTTATTTATGGCTGCTATTTTTGCGTCAACGTGTCGAGCGAGCGCGAGGGTGTCGGAGCCGGCGTCTTGTTGCGAGCCGCGGAGCCGGTCGAGGGGATGGAGCTGATGCGCGCGCGGCGCCCGCACTCTACCGCGCGCGATCTCTGCCGCGGCCCGGGTCGCCTCGCGACCGCGCTCGCGGTAACGCGCCTGCACGACGGTCTCGACCTTTGCGCCCCCGGCCCCCTGTGGCTCGCGGCTGCGGCGAAGCCCGCCCCCGCCGTGAGCGAAAGCGTCCGCATCGGCCTGACGAAGGAAGCCGACCGCGTCCTCCGGTTCTTCGAAACGGGCAGTCCCTTCGTCAGCGGCCCACGCGCGCTGAACGTGAGGCCGCCCCGCCCGTAAAGCGCTGCAGCGATACGGGAGGGCGATGCCGAACATTCCGAGGTCGTGCGCCTTCAGAAATATCTCGCTCATGCGGGCATCGCCTCGCGCCGGAAGGCGGAAGAGTTCATCGTTGCGGGCCACGTTCGCGTCAACGGCAAGGTCGTTCGCGAACTCGGCACGAGCGTCGCCGACTCCGATCGCGTGGAGCTCGCCGGCAAGCCCGTCGTCATTCCGGACGTCAAGCGCTATCTCGTGCTCAACAAGCCGATCAAGGTGATGACGACGATGCGCGACCCGGGCGGTCGCCGTACCGTCGCCTCGCTGATTCCGCGCGAGGGTGGGCGTGTGGTCCCCGTTGGCCGACTCGACTACGATACGTCCGGCGTACTGCTGATGACGAACGATGGCGAACTCGCACACGTGCTCACGCATCCGCGCTACGGCGTGGAGAAAACCTATCGCGCCGTGGTGCAGGGGCGTCTGCAGGGCGAGGATATGAAGCGTTTTCTCGAGGGCATGCGCCTGAACGACGGCAAGAGCGAACCCGCGAAGGTTCGCGTGGTCCGCGCCGGCCCCGCGGCATCGGAAGTCGACGTCACGATTCACGAGGGGCGCAACCGTCAGGTGCGCCGCATGTTCGAAGCGACGGCGCATCCCGTGATCTCGCTCGCGCGCCTGCGGTTCGGGCCGATCTCGCTCGGCGATTTGCGCCCGGGCGTCTGGCGCGAGGCGACGGAGAAAGAGATGAGCTCGCTGCGCGCGATCGTCTCGCTCGCCGCGGAAGATAGCAAGCGCGACGCCGCGGAAGCGGAGACACGGTGAGCGTGATGGTGCGAGGCATTCGCGGCGCGACGACCGTTTCGGAAGACACCGCGGCGGCGATTCTCGAGGCCACGGAAGAACTCGTCCGCGAGATCGTCGCATCGAACACCTTCGAAGCCGAAGACGTGGCGTCGGCGCTCTTCACCGTAACGCCGGATCTCCGTGCGGAATTTCCCGCAGCCGCGGCGCGGCGCATGGGCTGGACGATGGTTCCGCTCTTGAACTTTACCGAAATCGGCGTGCCGGGCCGGCTGCAACGCTGCATCCGCGTGTTGATTCACGTCAATACGGAGCGCTCGCAACGCGACATGGTTCACGTCTACTTACGCGAAGCGGTCTCGCTTCGTCCCGACCTCGTTTCCAGGAGTACCACACCGCAATGATCATCGTGATGCGCCCGCACGCCGCCGAGAGCGAGATCGACGGCGTGACCGCGTTGATCGCGTCGCTCTCGCTTGCCGCGCACGTGAGTCGCGGCGCGGAGCGCACGATCGTCGGTGTCGTCGGCGCGCCGAACGATAAAGAGACGCTCCTCGCGCAATTCGCGCAGCTCGACGGCGTCGAATCGGTCGTGCCCATCTCCAAGAGCTATAAGTTGGTCAGTCGTGAAGCGCGGCCCGAACGAAGTATCGTGCGCGTCAACGACCGCGTGACGTTCGGCGGCACGGAGCTCGCGATCTGCGCGGGCCCGTGTAGCGTCGAATCGCGCGAGCAACTCGAAGCGACCGCGGCCGCCGTGTCGCGTGCCGGAGCGAACGTCTTGCGCGGCGGCGCGTTCAAACCGCGCACGTCGCCGTACGCATTTCAGGGTCTCGGTGAAGACGGCTTGCGCTTGCTGCGCGACTGCGCGGATCGGCACGGGCTCGCGGTCGTGACCGAGGTGCTCGATCCGCGCGACGTGGAGCTCGTCGCGAAGTATACGGACGTGCTGCAAATCGGCGCGCGCAACATGCAAAACTTCACGTTGCTGCGCGAGGTCGGCGGCGCGCGGCGCCCCGTGCTGCTCAAGCGCGGGATCGCGGCGACGATCGACGAGTGGCTGATGGCGGCCGAATACGTCTTCGCGGCCGGCAATCACGACGTGGTGCTCTGCGAGCGCGGGATTCGCAGCTACGATCAGCAGACGCGCAATCTCCTCGATCTCTCGGCGGTGCCCGTCGTGCAAGGGCTCACGCACTTGCCGATCATCGTCGATCCGTCGCACGGTACGGGCGTCCGCGCACTCGTCGCGCCGATGAGCCTCGCGGCGGTTGCGGGCGGCGCCGACGGCCTGATCGTCGAGGTGCATCCCAATCCCGCCGCGGCTTTTTCCGACGGTCCGCAATCGCTGACGCTGCCGAGCTTCGCGGAGCTAATGGAGCGCCTCGCACCGGTCGCGGCTGCCGTCGGGCGAACGCTGCCGGAGCGCGCGACCGCCGCCGCGTAGCGGGCATGGCGACGACGATCGGAATTTCCGGCGCCGGCCTGATCGGCGGCTCGATCGCATTACGCGCCGCGAGCGCCGGGTGGACGGTCGGCGTGTTCGATATCGACCGCGTTCACGCGCGTTACGCGTGCGAGCGGCTCGGCGCCGCGTTCGCCGCGGAGTCGCTGGCGGAGCTCGCGGCGCGCTCCGACGTGGTGGTGCTGGCCGCGCCGCTCGATGCGACGCTCGCGCAGATCGCGGAACTCGCGGCGGCACCGCCGCCGCACGTCGACCTGATCCTGGACGTCGCGTCGGTCAAAGTGCCCGTCGCGCGGGCGGGGGCCACGCTCGCAGCGTTCGTCGCCTCGCATCCGATCGCGGGCTCGGAGCGAAGCGGCCCGGTGGCCGCGCGCGCGGATCTGTTCGAGGGTCGTGTGTGGAGCTACGACGCGGACGCGCCGGCCGGAACCCGCGCGCATGCGATTTCGTTCATCGAAGCGATGGGCGCACGGCCGATTGCGATCGCGAGTCCCGAACACGATCGCGTCGTCGCGTTGACGTCGCATCTTCCGCAGCTTCTCGCCGTGGCGCTCGGGGCGCAGCTCGAATCGCGTTTGGAAGATACGGATTCGGTCGCGGCATTTTGCGGAACGGGTATGCAATCGATGTTACGTCTGGCCGGCTCCTCGTGGTCGGTCTGGGAAGCGGTCCTGCGCGCGAACGCTCGTCCGGTCGCGCAGGAAGTCCGAGCACTTGGAAACATACTGAGCGACATCGCCGGGGCGCTCGAAGACGATGCGCCCGGCACTCTTGCGGAACGTTTTTCTCGAGCGGCCGCCGCGCATCGCGCGCTCTACGCGAACGACGAAAGGTAAGAACTTGAACTTCCGGATTTCCCTCGTGGTCGCGCTGTGCGGCGTTTCGTTCTCAGCGGCGCTCGCGCAGAACGGCACCGAGAACTATTACTTCCCGCCGAAGATCGCCACGTTCGGAAAGAGTTCGTTGCCGGTTACGGGTCACGGGAACGTCATCGTTAAGGTGCTCGTGAACGCGAACGGCACGTTCGCGGTGCAAAACGTCTTGCGCTCGAGCGATCCCGCGGATAACGCGGTCGCGCTCGATATTGCGAAACATTCCACGTATCATCCGGCGACGAGGGGCACGGCGAAGACGCCGGTGACCGCGTTTTACGATTTCACGATCGCGTTCAAGGGCGGCAGCGCCGCGAATTCGGAGGCCGATAGCGGTGAAGCCGCGCCGCTCGCACCGTACGAAGCGGAGATTCGCGCGGGCAAATATGCGGACGCCGAGACGGGCCTGAATACCTATTTGCAAGGCCACCCGGGCGACGAGAAGGCGACGATCGATCTCGCCGACACGCAGCTCTTCCAGAACGACTACACGGGTGCCGCGGCGACGTTCGATAAACTCCCGGCCGTCCCCGATGCCCAAAAGACCGTCGCTGCCAAGGCCTATGCCGAAGCGAGCACGGCGGCGTACAAAGCGAAGCAGCCCGATCTCGCGGTCGCCGACGCAAAGAAGGCCGTCGCTCTGTCGCCGACGGCGTATTCGTACAACGATCTCGGCATGGCCGAAGACGTGGCGGGCGATCACGATGCCGCGATCGCGGATCTCGAGAAAGCACGCGACGAAGCGGCGACGCTCAAGCCCAGCGATCGCGTTGCGATCGATCTCAACCTCGCCTCGATTCTCTACAACGCCGGAAAGGACGACCAGGCGAAGCCCGTCGTTGCGGAAATTACATCCTTAGACCCAACGAACGCCGGCCTGCAGAATATTTCGGCGAACCATTACATCAAGCTCGCCGAAGCCGCCGACGCCGCGAAGAATCTCGACGAGGGTGAGACGCAGTGGGTGTTGGCCGCGAAGGCCGCTCCCAAGGAGTCCGGGACGTTCTACGCCCACGCGGCGCTCGATGAGATGAGCAAGAAGCCGTCGTCTGCGGAGAAAGCGCAATCGCTTGCGAACATGGCGCTTGCGGTCGATCCCGACAACGCGCTCGCAAACTACGTGATCGGCTTCGAGCTCGCGGACGGCGGAAAGAAAGAAGAAGCGCTCGCCGCTCTTAACAAAGCGGATGCGACGGCCAAGTCGGGACCGGATTCTTCTCTGAAAACAGCCATTGAGAACCTGATCAAACAGCTGAACAATCAACAGCAGAACTGATAACCGACGTCGCGCCGAGGAATAACGCCCGAACGGGGGAAATATCGAGCCCTCGCGACAGGGAACAACTTCAGACTTTTTCGGAGGCGCCGCACCTAGCGTGGACTTTTTTAGTGGATTCATCGAACTGATCAAGCAGGGCGGGGTGGACATGATCGTCCTCATCCTGCTCTCGGTCGTTGCGGTCGCGATCGTCATCGAGCGGCTCGCGTTCTTCTCGCAGCAGCACGGCGACAGCAAGGCGCTCCTGAAGTCGCTCGGGGCGAAGATCGCTGCCGACGATATCCCGGGCGCGATCAAGGTCTGCAATACCAACAAGGGCATGCTCCCGCGGATCCTCGAGTTCGGTCTCCTGCGCGGAACAAAAAATCGCGCGGACATCACAGATGCCCTCTCCATAGCGTTAATGGAGAACTTGAACGCACTCGAGAGAAATCTGGGAGTCATCGGTACGATCGCGGTCATCGCACCGTTCGTCGGCCTCTTCGGCACGGTCCTCGGCATCATCCACGCGTTCCAGGACATCGCGCTCAAGGGCAACTCGACGCCGGCCGTCGTCGCCGCTGGCGTCGGCGAAGCTCTCGTCACCACGGCCGCCGGCCTCCTCGTCGCCGTCATCTCGGTCGTGTTCTTCAACTACTTCAAAACGCGCATCAAGGGATACAATCAGGAGATGATCGTCGCTGCGAATCAGCTCGCGGAGATGCTGCACTTCCACAACGTCGGCGAACCGATTCCGACCGATCTCTATCAACCCGTCGGCAGCGGTCGCCCGCTTCCGGGCCCTGCCGGCGCGAAGTAGGCAGGCGGGATGTCACTGCTCTCGGCGCAGCAAGACGAAGAGGTGATGGCCGAGATCAACATCACGCCCTTCACGGACGTGCTGCTGGTGCTCCTCATCATCTTCATGATTCTCGCCGCAGTGGCTACACCACCGGGCTTCCAAAAGGAACTGCCCAATAGCAACAACGCGCCGCCGTCGACCCCGGATAATAAGAAGAACATCGACGTTGAGGTCAACGACAGGGGCGTGATCTTCGTCGACAATCAAAAAGCCGACGAGAGCACGATTTACTACATCATGTCGCAGACGGCACGCCGGCGCGGTGCGACCACGCACGTGTCGATCACGGCCGACGCCAAGGCGCCGTACGGAGTGATCATTCGTATTTTGGATGCCGCCAAAGAGGCGAACCTCGACGACGTCGGATTCGTGACGTCATAGTATGGCCGTAACCACAAGCGCCGGTGAAGACGACGTCATGTCGACGATCAACATCACGCCCTTTACGGACGTGCTGCTGGTCCTCCTGATCATCTTCATCATCCTCGCCTCGGTCACCAAAGAGCCGCATCTGCCGCTCGCGCACAATTCCGATAAGGTGAAGCCGTCCCAGATCGTCGTCTACATCGACGACAAAGACCATATCCAAATCGGCGCCTTCACGACCGACATCGCGGGTACGCCCGCGCTGTTGCATACGCTTCAGGACCAAACCGATCACGTGTACAACAGCGTGATCATCAAGGCGGATCCCAAAGCGAATTACGGCACGATCCTCGAGGTCATGGATGCCGCGAAAAAAGAGAATCTCACGAACTTCGGGCTCGCGAATAAGACCGAGGGCGCGAAGGACTAGATGAGCGTTCAGACTCCAACGCCGCCGGCAAAAGAACAATCGCCGGGCGCGAAAACGCGCTCTTTTCTCCTCTGGGCGTTTTTGATTTCGATCGGGCTGCACTTCATCATCTTGCCGTTCTTCGGGCTCAAGCACCAAGAGAACGAAAAGGAGACGACCGAGAAAGTCTCGGTGAGCAAGAAGATCAAGGTCGTCGTTCCGACGCCTCCGCCGCCGACGCCCACCCCTCCGCCGCCGACGCCCCCACCGAAGCAGACGCCTCCGCCGGTGAAGCAAACGAATCCGCCGCCGCAGCCGAAGCTCAAGCTCAACGTTCCGAAGTCGACCTCCAAGGGTCCGTCGACGGAGAATAAGTACGTTCCGCCGCCGGTCGGAAGCGAAAACGCCGTCCCGAACGGGACGACCGCGACCGGTAAGCCCACGGAAGCGACGGCTGCTCCCGCGGCAACGCCCGCGCCGACACCCACGCCCGCGCCGAAGCCGCAGTGTGCGGTTCCGAACGCCGAAGCGAACATCAAGGGCGAGGCGGCCGATCTCGAATATCCCGATATCGCGCGCGAGCAGGGTGCCGTCGGCACGACGCTCGTGAAAGTCACGCTCGACGCGAACGGGAACGTGGTCGAAGCGACCGTCTACAAGTCGGCCGGGAACGCGGCGCTCGACCAGTCCGCGATCAAAGCCGCGAAGGCGACGTCCTATACCCCCGACATCGTCGACTGCGTGAAAACGCCGGGATCGTATCTCTTCAAAGCCAACTTCGACGCGCAGTAGCTCGCTCTCGTGACCTGGATTCAGGCGATGGTTCTCGCCGTCTTGCAGGGCGCGAGCGAGCTCTTCCCGATCTCGAGCCTCGGACATACGGTGCTCGTACCGGCGTTGCTCCATTGGAACTTCGATCGCCGCGACCCGACGTTCTTGGCGTTCGTCGTCGCCTTGCATCTCGGTACCGCCGTCGCGTTGATCGCCTTCTATCGCGCCGAATGGGTACGCATCGTTCGCGCGCTCGTTGCGAGCGTCGCGCGCGGCAAACTTTCGGATGACCCGGACGAGCGGCTCGGCTGGCTCCTCGTCGTTGGCACCGTGCCCGTCGCGTTACTCGGCGTCTTTCTCGAGGCCCCCGTCCGCGCGTTCTTCGGATCGAGCGCGCTCGTCGCCGTATTTTTGATCTGCAACGGGTTCGTGATGTTCGCGGGTGAGGCGCTCCGGCGTCGCGCTGCAGGTGCGGCCGTCGCGGAGCCGCTCGCGAAACTCCCGTGGGCCGACGGCGCGAAGATCGGGCTCGCGCAGGCGGCGGCGTTGCTCCCGGGTATCTCGCGTTCGGGGTCGTCGATCGTCGCCGGACTCTTGCTCAAACTCGACCACGACGATGCGGCGCGCTATTCGTTCTTGCTCGCGACGCCCGTGATCTTCGCGGCGTCCGCACTCGAGGTCCCCAAGCTCTTCGCGCCTGCGGCATCCGGCGTGCTCGTTCAGGCGATCGTCGGCGGCATGGTCGCGGCGCTCGTGGCGTACGCATCCGTCGCGTTCCTCACGCGCTGGTTCCATTCGCATGATTTACGGCCGTTCGGATGGTATTGCTTGATTTTCGGGACGGGCTGCCTCTGTCTCGCGCTCGCAAAGGTCATCTCTTGAAGCCTCTCGCTCTCGCCCTCGCCGTCGTCTTTTTCATCGTCGCTCTTTTGTACGCGACGGGCGTCCTTCAGATCGGCGCGCACGATCCGGGCCCACACCTCAAACACGCGGTTCTCTTCGCGGTCCTCGGCGTGCTCTCGCTCGTGTGGATGCGGTTCCAATCCTCGTCTCCCTCGGGCCTGCGCTGAACCGCCCGAGCCACGTGCGCGCCGACGGCGGCGTGACGATGGTCGACGTTGGTTCGAAGGCCGTCACCGAGCGGTTCGCGCACGCGCGTGCGCTCGTGCGGATGCCACCGACGGCCGAGGACGCGTTGCGAGCCGCGACCGCCGCGAAGGGCGATGCATTCACCACCGCGCAGATCGCGGGCATTCTCGCGGCAAAGCAGACCGCGAATTTGATTCCGCTCGCGCATCCGCTTCCGCTCGCAAACGTCGAGGTCGCGTTCGTTTGGAAGGCGCGCGGCGTCTTACAGATCGATGCGACCGCGAACACGAACGCGCAGACCGGCGTGGAAATGGAAGCGATGACGGCCGCCTCGGTGGCCGCGCTCACGATTTACGACATGACCAAGTCGTTGGACAAGGGCATCTCGATCGAATCGATCCGGCTCGTCGAAAAGCGCGGCGGGAAGAGCGGCACGTGGCGGTCCGAGGGCGAGGCCTGATGCCGTACGACGTGGCCGTGGTCGTGCTTTCCGACCGAGCCGCCGCCGGAACCCGCGCCGACGCGTGCATCCCCGCGGTCGCCGATGCACTCGGTGCCGCCTATGCGATCGTTCACGAGCGGGTGTTGCCCGACGACGCGGCCGCGCTGCAGGCCGAGCTGATCGACCTCGCCGACCGGCGCCGAATGCCGCTCGTGCTCACGAGCGGCGGCACGGGTCTCTCACCGCGCGACCGGACGCCGCAGGCGACCTCGGCCGTGCTGGATTACGACGTGCCCGGAATCGCCGAAGCGATGCGCGCCGCGTCCGCCGCCATCGTGCGGACCGCGATGCTCTCGCGCGCCGTAGCCGGTGTCCGCGGGTCGACGCTGATCGTCAATTTACCGGGGAGCCCGAAGGCCGTCCGGGAGACGCTGGCGGTTTTATTGCCGGCTTTACCCCACGCCCTCGAACTTTTGGCCGATCGTGTCGTTGATGGATAGACGATGACCTACGAAAGCGCGACGTCGTACCTCCTCGCCACGATCAACGAAACGGCCTCACGGCGCAATCCGACGCGGCTGGATCGGATGCGCGTGTTCCTCGAGCACCTCGGCAATCCGCACCTCGCGTACCCGACGATTCACGTCGGCGGGACGAGCGGCAAGGGGTCCACGTCGACGATGATCGCCGCCACGCTCACGGCGTCCGGAAAACGCACGGGCCTGCACACGAAGCCGCATCTCTCGTCGATGACGGAGCGCGCGCGCATCGACGGCAACGCGATCTCCAAGGACGATTTTGCAGAGCTCCTCGATGAGATGATGCCCGCAATCGAAGCGACGGCACGCGAAGAGAGCCGGCCGACCTATTACGAAACGTTGCTCGCGCTCGCGTTTCTCTCGTTCAAGAAGAGCGAAGTCGACGTGGCCGTCATCGAGGTCGGCCTCGGCGGGAAACTCGACGGCACGAACCTCGTGCAGCCGCAAGTCTCCGTCATCACGAACGTCGGCCTCGATCATACCGAGGTGCTCGGAGACACGCGCGAATTGATTGCGGCCGACAAGGCCGGCATCGCGAAGCCGGGCGTGCCGCTCGTCTCGTTCGCGACGGGCGGCGCGCGCGCCGTGATCGAGGAAGCGTGTGCGCGCGTCGGTGCTCCGTTCGTCGCGGTCGGCGAGGAAGCGACGGTCGCGCAATCGCCGAGCGAGCGCTACGGCCAATCGTTTTCGGTAACGACCGCGCGCGGAACCTACGATCTTTCGCTCCCCGTTCTCGGGGGCTTCCAGCAAGCGAATGCGGCGACGTCGATCGTCGCGCTCGAGCGACTCGCACCGAACCTTCGGCCGTCGATCGCCGATGTCGAGCGCGGGCTCGCGCAGCTCGTCATTCCCGGGCGCATGGAATTTTTTCCGGGCCATCCGAGCGTGATTTTCGATATCGCGCACAACCCGGATAAGGCCGCGTCGCTCGCAGCCGCGCTGCGCGAAACGTTTCCGGGCCGGCGGTTCGTGTTCGTGATCGGCATCGGCGATACGAAGGACGCGCAGAACGTTCTCGCGCCGTTCGTCGCGCTACCCGCGTCGTTCGTGTTCACGCAATTCGAAACGGCGGGCCGCGTGTCGGAACGTCCGCAGCGACTCGCGAATATCGCGGAGCTTGCGGGCGCGACCGCGCGAACGATCGGCGATCCCGTCGACGCGCTCGCGATCGCGCGGCGCACGGGCGACGGCTCGCACGTCGTGGTCGTGACGGGCTCGACGTTCGTGACGGGAACGCTGCGCGAATGGTGGCTAGAACATGTCGTCGAGCGCTCGCGCCGCTAACGCGCGGCCGGGGCTCGAGCTCCGCGGGCGGCGCTTGACGTGGGGCGAGCGCACGTACGTGATGGGCATCGTGAACGCGACGCCCGATTCGTTTTCCGGCGACGGCCTCGTGGATCCCGAAGCCGCGATCGCGCGCGCGCTCACGTTCGCGCGCGGTGCCGCGGACATCGTGGACGTCGGCGCGGAGTCGACGCGTCCGGGGAGCGTCCCGGTCGCCGCGGTCGAGGAGATCCGGCGCCTGCTTCCCGTGGTGCGTGGAATCCGCGAGCGCGCGCCCGATGCGATCGTCTCGATCGATACGTATAAGGCCGACGTGTTTACCGCAGCCCACGCGGCGGGTGGCGATCTGTTGAATTGCCCCTCGGGACTCGGCGACGATCTGCTCGATGCGGCCGTCGCGTGCGGCGTTCCGGTCGTGATCATGCATAACAAAAACGTGCCGGTGTACGCGGGCGACGTGGTCGACGAAGTGCTGGCGTTTCTCGAAGCGCAAGCGACGCGCGCCGTGCGCGCGGGAATCCCCGCAGCGAGCGTCATCCTCGATCCGGGAATCGGTTTCGGTAAGACGCCCGAACAAAATCTCGCAATCCTCGGAGCGCTCGCGCGCTTTCCACGCCTCGGTTTTCCGACGTTGCTCGGCACGTCGCGTAAATCGACGCTCGGGCGCCTAACGGGGCGCTCCGTCGCGGATCGTGCGTTCGCAACGGCGGCCACGGTCGCGCTTGCGGTCGCCGCGAAGATCGACGTCGTGCGCGTTCACGAGCCCGCGGAGATGAGCGACGTCGCGCGTGTATCGGACGCCGTCGTTCGCGGTTGGCGCCCCGACGGCTGGAACGCGTGAACGATACGATCGCGCTGCGCGGCATCCGCGCTTATGGGAAACACGGAGCGAATCCGGGCGAACGCGATTACGTGCAACCCTTCGATCTCGAGATCGAACTCGACGTCGATCTGAGCGCGGCGCGCGCGAGCGACGCGCTCGCCGATACGATCGACTACGCGGACTTGCACGCGCGGATCGTTCGCTCGGTGCGCACGCGTTCGTTCGCGTTGCTCGAACGTTTGGGTGCGACGATCTTGGACGACGTGATGGCCGACGGGCGGATCGCGGCGGCCCGCCTCTCGATCGCGAAACCGCAGTTGCTCGCGGGCGCGACGCCCACCGTCATCTTGCGCGCCGACCGCGCATCGCATCCGCTCGAGCGGGCGTAGCGGCCCGCGTTCGTGGGGCTCGCGCGGATCGGGATCGGTTCGAACGTCGGCGATTCGGAGCTCGCGATCGATCGCGCGTGTGAGGCGCTCGCGCGGATCGGCCGCGTGGTCGCACGCTCGTCCCTCTACCGGACGCGGGCGTGGGGCGTCACCGATCAGCCGGATTTTCTCAACGCCGCCGTCTTACTCGAAACGGAATTCGGCGTGCGCGAACTCCTCGGCGAGCTCAAAACGATCGAACGTGACCTCGGTCGGATTCCAACCTTCCGCTGGGGGCCGCGCGCGATCGATCTCGACATCCTCGCTTACGACGATCTCCACGTCGACGAGAGCGATCTGATCGTGCCGCACGCGCGGCTTTTCGAGCGGGCGTTCGCGCTCGCGCCCCTCAGCGAGATCGACCCGTCGTACCACGACGCCTACGCGGCACTGCCTGCGAGCGCGCGAGCGGAGGTGCGGCGGCTCGACACGAAAACGTCGTCCTGTGAATTGGACGCAGACGCTTGAACGCGTGCGCTCGGCCGCGGAGTTTTGCGCCTCGGCGGGCCTGACGCGATTTCGAATCGACGAAGACGAGCTCGCCATCGAGGTGCGCCGCGCCCCACGGCGAGCCGCGTCCGCGCTCGCAGCAGGTCGGGGCGACGCCGTCGCGCTCGAAAGCGCGCCGCATTCCGCGAACGGCGCGTCCGCCCCGGGCGAACGCCCGGCGACGGTACTCAAGGCAGAATTCGTCGGAATCGTCCGCCTTTCGCGGCCGGCCGTCGGTGCGGGAACGGTCCTCGCCGAGGATCGCGAGCTCGCCTACGTCGAGTCGCTCGGCATCCGCAACCCGGTGCGCTCCGGCGGCCCCGGGCGCATTTCGGCCGTCTTCGTGAACGACGGCGAACCGGTGGGATACGGGCAGCCGCTCTTCGAGATCGAGTCGGGACGCTAAGGGATGTTCAAGAAGCTCCTCATTGCGAATCGCGGCGAGATCGCGATGCGCGTCAATCGTGCCGCCCACGAGCTCGGCATCGAGACGGTGGCCATCTACTCCGAGGCCGATAAGGCCTCGCTGCACGTGCGCAACGCCGACCGCTCGTTCTGCGTGGGCCCGGGCCCCGTCGCGCGGTCGTACCTCAACATTCCGAACATCATCTCGGCCGCGCTCATTTCGGGCGCCGACGCGATCCATCCAGGCTACGGTTTTCTCGCAGAGAACGCGCGCTTTGCCGAGATCTGCGCGGACCACGGTTTGACGTTCGTCGGTCCCGCTCCGGAAACGATCGCGAGCATGGGCGACAAGGCGACGGCGAAGGCGATCATGGCCGCCGCCAACGTGCCGACGACGCCCGGCACCGACATTCTGCCGAGCGTTCGCGACGCGCTGGACGCGGCGAGCGAGCTCGGGTATCCCGTGATGCTCAAAGCCACGGCGGGCGGCGGCGGCAAGGGTATGCGCGAGGTCCGCACGCCCGAGGAGCTCGAGCACGCGTTTGCTACGGCGCAAGCCGAGGCCGAGGCCAATTTCAAAGACGGCCGTCTCTACATGGAAAAGCTTATCGAACGCCCGCGCCACATCGAAGTCCAGATCATGGGCGACTCGTTCGGCAACGTCGTCCACGTGGGCGAGCGGGACTGTTCCGTGCAGAAGCCCTCGCACCAGAAGCTCGTCGAAGAGGCGCCGGCGCCGCATCTTTCCGACAAGACGCGCGCGAAGCTGCACGACGTGGCGCTTTCGGCCGCGCGGGCCGTGCGCTACGGGAGCGCCGGAACCCTCGAATTTCTCGCGAGTGGTGACGACGTCTATTTCATGGAGATGAACACGCGGATCCAGGTCGAGCACCCCGTGAGCGAGATGCTCTACGGCGTGGATCTCGTCAAGGAGCAGATCCGCGTCGCCGCGGGCGAACGGCTCTCGTGGGATCAGAAGTCGCTCGTGCCGCACGGACACGCGATCGAGTGCCGCATCAACGCGGAAGAAGCCGCGAACAACTTCGCGCCCGCGGCGGGCACGCTCACCGACGTCGCGCTTCCGGGCGGTTTCGGCGTGCGCGTCGATTCGCACGCGTATGCCGGGCTCGCCGTTCCGCCGTTCTACGACTCGCTGCTCGCGAAGATCGTCGCGCACGGCGCGACGCGCGACGAGGCGATCGATCGCATGGATGCGGCACTCGGCGACACGCACATCGCGGGCGTCAATACGACGGTCGATATCTGCCGCACGATCATGCGCGACGCGACGTTCCGACGCGGCGGCTTCGGTATCGATTTTCTTCCGAGCCTCTCGCTCCGAAGCGCGGTTGCGGCGTCACCGTGACGCGGCGCTACGCGCGCGAGCTCGCGCTGCAGACGCTCTACAACATCGAAGTCGGTCACAACACGCCCGCCGAGGCGCTGGATCAAACGATGCAGTCGGCAACCGAACCGGAAGAACGGACCTTCGTGCGCGAGTTCGTGCTCGGAACGCTCGAAGACGTCGAGCGTAGCGACGCCACGATCGCTCCGCTCTTGCAGGGCTGGACGATCGAACGCCTTCCGCTCCTCGACCGCATCGTACTGCGCATGAGCGTCTACGAGTTGCGCGCGCATCCCGAAACGCCCGTCGCCGTCGTGATCAACGAGGCGGTCGAACTCGCGAAGAAATACTCGACCGAAGATTCGGGCCGCTTCGTCAACGGCGTGCTCGCGAGCGCCGCCGGCGTGGGCAAGACGAAAACGTAATGCCGAAGGGCACGATCGCTTCGCGCCGGCGACAGCGCCGCCGCCTCTCGATCTTCGGCCGCATCGTCTACGGAACGTTGACGTTCGCGTTCCTCGCCGTGCTCTTCGCCGCGGGAACGGTCGCGGGCGTCGTCTACTCGTATTCGCGCAACCTCCCGGATATCAACCGGATGGCCGATTTCCAGCCCTCGAAGGCGACGCGCGTCTACGCGCGCGACGGAGAGCTCGTTGAGACGCTCTACACGCAGAATCGTATCTTCGTCCCGATCTCGCAAATTCCGAAGATCGTCCAGCACGCGTTCGTCGCGAACGAAGACCACAATTTCTACACGCATCACGGCGTCGATTTCGGCGGCATCGCGCGCGCGGCGATCGCCGACTACCGTCACGAGCAGTTTCAGGGTGCGTCGACGATCACGCAGCAGCTCGCACGCGCGCTGTTTCTTTCGAACGAGGTCTCGATCTCGCGGAAGATTCAGGAAGCGCTGCTGGCGATGGAAATCGAACGGTACTATACCAAAGACGAGATCCTCGAGCGCTATCTCAACCTGATCTACTTCGGCTCGGGCGCGTACGGTATTCAAGCGGCGGCGCACACGTATTTCGGGAAGGACGTGAGCCAACTGACGCTCGCGCAGGCCGCGCAACTCGCGGGCCTTCC
>Ga0116228_10002516_pt1 | contig 15877 bp, 15 predicted proteins | sample S1TSphfallax_2_FD_89694 | JGI IMG/M metagenome (GOLD analysis project Ga0116228, IMG submission 89694) | Host-associated microbial communities from peat moss isolated from Minnesota, USA - S1T2_Fc - Sphagnum fallax MG | ecosystem: Host-associated > Plants > Peat moss > Unclassified | place...
GAGTAAATAAGTAGTTTGTCCCTCTTCCTAATCTATCCCGGAGCCTCAGCACGCCCCTCTACCCCTTTTAGTGCTGAGTGTTGGGAGCAAACCCTCAAGTCCCCAAACTTCCGCATTCTTGAAGCTAGGCCACCTTGGGCCTAACTTGGGACTTGGGGTTGCGTCACTACCGGATTAACTAATGCTCTAGAGTCTTTGTACTAAAGTGTCCGAAATGGGGTCCTTTAGCAATTTAAGAACTTTGAAATTGGTCTACAGATGATGGAGAAAACAAGTTGATGCCTTGACATAGTGGCAAGCAAGGCAAAGTGAATTGGAAAAATCCTATTGGTGTTATGAACAATGGTTAGATAACATCACTGAAGAATGAAAAGCAAAAATTGGAGTGTCATTCTCTTCATTAAACATGACAAGGCAAAATTTTATTTCTTATGTCACCATCCCCATTAGGTTTATGCATTGTAACCCTTTTCATAATGTTTTTGTGAGTAGATCAACTGGTTGTTTTGCAAATGGGAAGTAAGTGATTTTGATTCACACATTTTTTATAAATTGCTGTATATGTTTAAGGTGAATGGTGGGATGAAAACAAAGTAAAATATACATTAAAAGTAGTTTATTTTAAAAAGTAAAAATGGTCCATTTTTTGACACAAATAGAAGAAAATATATTTAAAATAATTTAAAATAACATAATAAAAACATGGTTTTTTTTTTTTGAATTTCTAATGAATGACTAGAAAATTTGAAAAATTATGGCACAATAAATGTAGATAACAAATATGTTTAAAAATGACTAGTCAAATTGAATTATAACATATTTTTTTGTTAGAAGTTTGATGTATTTTACTATAGTATTTAAACATTGAAAATTTACACATACATTTTAAAGCTATATCATGTTGAAAATGGAGAATATTTAATAATTCATCTACTTTCACCTACTTGTACAAGTTTGGACAACCTAAAAAGTAAGAAAAAAAGGATGGTTTTAAAAAAATCTACTTGAATGCATATTAAATATGTGTTTAATCATTGTGATAAAATTAAAGATTATCCTCATGTTGATAATTAAAGTTTTTAAAAATTTACTTTCAATACATTAAAACTTGTTTATGGCTATTTTTTTTTTGGTGACAAGGAGCAATGATTGTTTACTTTACCTGTCGCAACCCCACTTTGAGGCAAGTGTGAGGATGAGACTCACACTCCCAAAAGTGGGAACTTGGAGTCCTCCGGGACTCTCGCAACTTCAGAGATCGATTATAGAGGTCAAAACACCTTGCCTTGAGGTGTTATTTATACTGTTGGAAAGGCCTTGAAATGTAGATGTTGAAAATGGCCTCGAGGTCTGAGCCGAGAGTTATGAGCTCCCAAAGTCTCGAGAGTCCGGAGTCCAAACAGGGACAATTTCGGGACACCTCCTTGCAAGTCCTAGGAATAAAAGCCATTTGGATGCGGGTGTGGCGGAGCAACGCAAAGAATATTATATGGGGGAAGGTGGTGGCTTCCCTCGAGTTCGAACCGTGGTGAGTCAAGTGAATCTGAATTGCCTGTGGCTTGTCCCAACACCAAGGGTGTTTCCGAAGGTGAATTAACCCACTTGTGGTTGGTTTTGATGCAGGACCGAGTAACTAAATAGTTGTCCCTCTTCCTAGTCTAATCCCGGAGCTTTCAGCACGCCCCTCTCACTTGCTTTAGTGCTGGAAGCTAGGAGTGGCACCAAGTTCCAACTACTTCCACTCTTTAACATAGTTGGACTCTTTTTGGGTCTAACAAGGAGCTTGGGGGCGCGTCATTACCTTGCCAATACTATGCAAAATGTTTTGTCTTTGAATGATACACTGAGTCTTTAACAATCTTGATGCAACTTTCATTGTCACAATGTATCAATATAGTTGTTACATTATTCATGCCAAGTTTAGTTAATAGATCCAAAAGCCATTTTCCTTCTTTTAATTAAAACTTCCATGGAGCATGAAGGCTCTAAACTTGGATTTTATAAACGATAAAACTACACTATTTTGTTTTTTGCTACTCTAGGCGATTGGGGTTCCTCTTAGTGTGAAAAAATATCCTCTAGTTGATTTTTTAGAGTCTACATCTCCTCCCCAATTTGCATTAGTTAATTTTTTACATGGCTTATTTTCCACCTGCCATTTGTTGTCAAAAACACAAAGCACCACAAGAACAAAGGCTAAAGGAAATGTCTAAGTCTAACTTTCAAACAATGAACAAGATAAAATTATATGTGTGATTAAAAAATAAGAACATTATAACTAAAAACAAGAAAATGAAATGTGCAAGACTAATGTGAAAACACATCTCTATTATACTAATATATGCAAACATGAACATGAAAATTACATGACAAGGTTATGGTGTAAGATTGTGCTTAAAAATGGTGTTGAACAAATTAAAGGAAATGAAGGGTTCTATTTCTATTTATACCCATTTGGGGACCTTGCTTAAGGAAGCTTCCAAAGAGGCTTCTATGTGAGCATCAAGTAAAAAAACTTTTTGATAACTTTTATAATTAAGAGTCAATTATGGGATTTAACTAGAAGTCAACTAAGAGGTAATTGGAGTTAACTAAGACTTAATTAAAATTTAAGTAGGAGATAACTAGGAGTTGATTAAGAGTTAACTTGGACTAAACTAAAAGTGAACTAAAACTTAACTAGGAGTTAAATAAAAATCAACTACAAATGAACTATGAATTAAATGAAAGTGAATTAAAACTTGACTGGAAGTTAACTAAATGTGAACGAAAATTAAAGTAAAAGTTTAATAGAACTCTATTACAACTCTAGGATGGTCATTCAAATGAATGAATTCCATAACATTGGCATCTTTGACATTTGTCACCCCATTAGAAAATGTGATGTCTATGTTGGTTTCATCTGCCAAGTTGACAAAATATTTCAATTTCACAAGTTTGAATCATGTTTTAATGGATCTTTTACATTTTTACCATGGGCACTCCTTTTGGTACACTTGGATGGTATTATTTGAAGGTCCATTGTCTATTTGTTGTAGATTTTAGTTCTTTTCAAATCCAAGTTCTTATGTCTCAACTTCAGTTGGGTTTTTGTTATCAAGGAACACAATGTTAAGGTTATTGTCAATTTTTTGTTATTCTTCTTGGCAATTTGTGTTCCAATATGAAAAAGGAAGATATCCTTTTATTCTCACATGACTTTCATTAGCCACATCTTCATGTCTTCCCACATTTACATGGTGTATGAGGTTTTTTATTTTCATTTATGGTCACATCCTTAGAAGTGACCACCTTTTTCCATTCAAATATGGAGCACTTGTAGCCCTTATTATTTTCATATATACCAACTAAGGTTCCTTTCATAGATTTTACATCAAGTTTATCCCTCCTAGTTTTGGGAATATGTATGTATGCTTATGCTTTAAAGACTATGAGATTTCTCAAATTTAGTTTTTTTCATGAGTAGGTTTCTAAGGGTGTCTTCTAGTCAAATGTTTTTGATGGCCTTCTATTTAGCAAATAACATGTTGAATGTACCAATTCAACCCATAGAACCTTGGGCAAATTTCCTTCTATTGTTATACACCTTGTAATTTCCAAAACAATGTAATTTCGACATTCCACAACTCCATTTTGACAAGGTGAATAGGATTATGTCAACTCCCTTCCCATTATTTATTATAAAATTTAGTGAATATTAAAGAAATGAATATATTTTCCCTTGTTATATAATCTAATGATTCTTATTCTCCTTCCAATTTTCAATTTGGCAAAATTCCTTCAACTCTTGGAGTGCCTTCAATGGTTGGATACACATGATTGTCCTACTCTTGTCATCTATAAAGGTTATGAAATATTTGGCTCCTCCAATGGATTTGATATTGAAATGCCCACACATGTCAATGCGCACAAGATCAAGGGTTCCATATGTTCCTTGTTCATTCATTTTGGGAATTTTTTTTTTGATTGTTTCCCTCTAAGGCATATTCCATAAGTGAGATGAATTTTAAGAAGCATGGGTATGCTTGAAGCATTGTTTTTGTTTGACGATTTGTGCAAGGTTTCAAAATTTAGGTGTTTTAATAATTTATGGTGCCAAAAAATGGTCTTATTTATGGTTGGATCAGATGATGTGTTAAGGTTAATATATATGATGTTTCTTTCATAGTTCAAGTATGGTTTTGCTTCTAGCTTATACAAACTTTTCCCATTTACTTTTGTGCCCTTTAAAATAATGGTTCATGTTTTTATGCCTTTAACAAAACATGTGTTGGGAAAAAATTATCTAGAATTTGCAATGGCTTTTATAGACAATAGGTTTTTAAAAATGTTTGGTACATAAAAAATCCTAGATATGTGTTTTATTTCCCCAATTTTGAATTTTGCAATCATGTTTCCTTCTCCAATTACATGGTGGTTTTTTCCTTTTCCAATAATTATGGTATTTTTGTAAGGAAAGTTTTTCGAAGAAACCAAAAGATCATTATTTCATGTTACATGCTTGATCCCTTTAAAGTCAAAATACCATGAAAAATCCATTGACAACTTAATTATGTTTCCTTTTAGACCTTCTAATTTTTTTAGTTCATCTCTTGAATTAAGTGATTATTTGTTATTTTTTTCAGATGGTAGATTATGTCATACAATTTTCTTGTTGTTTCCTACCTAAGTTGTGAAATTATCCAATTAAATTTTTGATTTTCTCCACTAACTACTAGGCCATCATTTACACTTGTAATGTCCTCTAGCTCCACCGTTGTCGTAACCCTAACCTTGGGCTCGCGACCAAGGCAAAGGTTTGCAAAGTTACAGGCCAAGAAGGAAGTTGGGAGTCACACAACATACTCCCAGGAGTGTGAGAGGGTGTGAGGGAATGAACCTTCACACCCCCAAGGGGTTCCACTTTGGGAGTTGGAGCCCTAGTGGACTCCCGAATTTTCAGAGGACGATTACAGGGGTCAAACCTCAATGGCTTGAGACATTCCTTATATCATTAAAAAGCTCTTGAAATGTAGATGTCTAAAATGGGCTTACATCACTCATTTGGACATTTGAAGCACAAGTTATGGCCAAAAGAAAAACCGAGAGTCAAATTGGCAATTTGACTCCTGACCACTAAAAGTCAAGAATCGACCCGATTTCCTTGCGTGCAGGTGACATGCGACATACCATTGAAAATATTTCGACAAGCACTACAACTTTGCTTCAGATCTCATCTCCATCAGAGGTCTACACGCAAAGTTATGGCGCCCCAAAGTTGCGAGAGTCCTAACCTTGGCAATTTCGGGACTCTCGAAACAAAAAGCCATTTGGATGTGGGCCTCGTGGAGAGGTGAGAGTATATTATAAGGGGGAAGGTGGTGGCTTCCCCCAAGTTCGGGCCGTGGTGAGTCTTGTGAGTCCGAATTGCTCATGGTTCGTCTTAGCACCAAAGGTGTTCCAACTATGCACTAACCACTTTGTGTTGGTTTTGTGCAGGCCATGTGAGTAAATAAAGCTTGTCAAATCTTCCTAGTCCCATCTCGGAGCTCCAGCATGCCCCTTTACTCCTCCATAATGTTGCAAGCCAAGGAACGTGCTCCGATATTTTGCCCTTCCACCATTTTCTATTTGGGACTCACATTTGAGTCCTTCAAGGAGTCGAGAACGCATCAACCGTAATGGCATCTCTTAGGCTTGGAGGTGTTTGGGTTTGTACAAAAGGTCCCATGGTTTTTTGATGAAAACCTTATTTTTCCAATGAGTTTTTTGTTCAATTGATTTTTTCGCATTATTACAAATCATGGCTTTTCAAAAAGTTCAATTTGACTAAAATGCTCGTATTGACCAAAAGAATGTCCGCTTTGACTAAAAGCATGGGCCATGAAAGACACATGGTTTTTTTAGTTGGTTTTCTTACTAAAATGACCATTTTGATTAAGTGTTAAGTTGTACATCTAATTAATAAGAACAATTTTTTTAAATGATCCATCAAGATGCCCATGGCTTAGTTAAATCAGCCATAATAAATAGCCGTGCATAGTCAAATTGGCCATATTAATTTAATTAGCTAGCCTACTTGCTATGCTTATTAAACTACCTACCTATTTACCTAACATATACCTACCTATGTCCTTTGTACCTACTTATCAAAATATGCCCTACCTATGTCCTACCTACCTATTTACCTATCATCTACATACTTAGGTATTATTTATTTATTTATTATCTATCTCCCTACTTATTATCTACGTACTTACTTACCTATTTATCTACCTACATACCTACCTATATTCTACATAAGTAGGTATGTACATTTAAAAACATAGGTAGGTAGGCATGTTTACCACCAACCTATTTACTTAGTTAGGTACCTACTTATGAAAAAAAATGAAATTCAAATGTTGTTATACACATTGACAAAAACATTTATTGAAGTTCAAGGAAACATGTTAAATCCATTTGGTATCAAATTGATTTACAAAGTGATGTGGTTGTTTGATAGCCAAGACATTGTTGTGGAGCCAAAGAGACCAAAGTTCAATCCCCCTTACCAACATATGTTCTATGGAGTATGTATATTCGTATATTTTTTTTTTACATGTGTGTAAATGTATAATATTTAGGTGGGTTGTGAATAGGTAGGTAGGAGGCCATGGTGGATGGGTGGGTAAGTACTTATTGTTTATTTATTTATTACATTTTTATATTTTAAAAAATGAGTTATTTTTTAAATGCATTTTTTTGGCTACCCAATTTTTTGTCCAATTTGACTAATAAAAAAAACCCATCTTATGGTTGGTCAAAAAAATGATTAATCAAATTGGACATCTTTAAATTGACTTGTATAATATGACTAAATGGTCAAATTGACCAAATGCCAAAATGACTAGTTTTTGGTTTAATTTTCTAATAAAATAAACCATGATTTGTAGTAATGTTCTGAATTTTTGTTGCTAATGTTGGTTTGATTTCCTTGGTGATTTTTTTGGCTATCTTTGCTTTTTTGTAGGTATCATGTCCTTGGTGTTTTTGAGCTTGGAACTTGAAGTTTAAACTTCTACATCCTACCTTGAATTGCCAATACATTAATTGATATTTCTTTGTCAACATCCAACTTGATTTGAAGCTTCTCATTCAATAGTTGAGGTTCTAGCTCTTCCAACATGGGCAAGGAATCTTTGATTGCCAAGGTTTTGATAAAGATGTTAGAGTGAGTTGAAAAAGAATTCAATATCATTATAACTACTAGCTCATGAAGAATGGAGAAGTCAATACTTTTTAGTTGGTCCAATGTGTCTTTAACCTCCTTGAGGTAGGTATCCATATTACAATTTTTTTCGTTTTTCATAGAAATAATTTTTTTTAACGATATCGGTTTCTTAGAGCATGATTTGCTTCATATTTTTCTCTCAAATATTCCCAACACTCATGAAGGTTTGAAAACCTTTTGACAAATGGAATTACAATATTATTGACAAAAATGTCTATTGTATTTAAAGCCTTGGACTTGATTTTAGTTTCTACATCTATGATGAAAACATCTTTTAGACTCTCTATATACTTCCAAAGATTTTATTTTTGCAACGAATTCATCATCCTAAATAACTAGACAAAAAATTTATGATTGCTTTCAAGGCAACTAGATTTTGGTATGGAGATATCAAAATTAGGAACATGTTTTGAAAACAAATGAAAAGGGCCATAGGACCCAAAAACTGCCCTAATCTAGCAAAGTTTGTTTATATCCCCTACTTCTTCAGTTCCTTCTGCCATTCAAAGCCCTTTTGTTGGTTTCCCTAAACTTCTAGAACCTTCCCGTCTCTTCCCCTCTTCTTTCTAACCTTTCTTACCACTTCTTCAATTCCTTTTGCCATTCAGAGCCCATTTGTTGGTCTCCCTAAACTTCTAGAACCTTCTCGTCTCTTCCACTCCTCTTTCTAACCTTTCTTACCACTTCTTCAGTTCCTTTTGCCATTCAAAGCCTTTTTGTTGGTCTGCCTAAACTTCTAGAACCTTCCCGTCTTTTCCACTCCTCTTTCTAACCTTTCTTACCACTTCTTCAGTTCATTTTGCCATTGAGAGCCCTTTTGTTGGCCTGCCTAAACTTCTAGAGCCTTCCCGTGTCTTCCACTCCTCTTTCTAACCTTTCTTACCTCTTCTTCAGTTCCTTTTGCCATTGAGAGCCCTTTTGTTGGTCTGCTTAAACTTCTAGAGCCTTCCCGTCTCTTCCACTCCTCTTTTGAACCTTTCTTACTTCAATCCCTCAAGCTTTGATACCATGTTGGATTTTCTAGTCAAGTTCTATGATCTTAATAATTGAACTAGAAGGAAAGAAAGGTAATATGACAAAGAACTTAGCTACAAAACAAGAAGACAATCCAATGAGAAGGTGCACATTCCTTTGGATAGAGAAGGGAGACACATGGATTAAATAAGAGAAGAGAAGAATGAAAGAAAGAGATCAAAAACCTTCTGGAAGAATGGCAAACATCACAAGAAATAGAAGATAGATTGTTAGAGGGATGAACAAAGAGTTTAACCCTAAAGTCTAACAATGTAGTTCTTTGAATTTTCAAAGAATTGTTGGTTTTGGTTTTTTGAAGTATTCCTAAATTAGAAAACCGCCAAGTTCTAGTTATTTCAAACACTATAAACAATTGGTGGTTTTGATGAAACAACTAACAAAGATGATGGCAATGGTCATGGGTCCATCCTTATGATTGTAGAACTTTCTCAGCCCATCTTTGTGGTAAAAGATGTCATTAAAAAAACTCTTTGAAACAGATGAAATAGGAACTAAGGAAATCTCTACTTGTAACACCAAATCTTGCCATGAAAAACAAGATGCAACATGAATATTTCCAATTGGTACATTCCTCTTTGCTTGAAGTTCCAAGTCTTTTTCCTAGGCTTTGCTTCCAAAAATGTAAAGCAGATGCAAAACTCAGAATGCAAAGATATTTTTTTCCTCTACTTGTTCAAATGGGTGAAATCCTCAAGCACATTATTGTTATATACTTTGTCTATGATTTCATATTTTGAATATTTCCAATTTAAAAAAGTTTCCTATTATTTTCTAACAATAGAAAAAAAGCATTTTATCTCACATGTTCCATAAAATATACAAAGAGTAACTTTGCTTTAACATTTCATGAAAGAATGGATCAATACTTTTGTGCTTTCATGAAGATTATTATAATAGACACAATTTCATTTCATGAAAGCAAGCATACACAAACATTTTATGTGGTCTCAAAAGTGCGAAATTGCTCAATTCCTCGTGGAAAGTGCACAATTCTTCAGCAGCAATGCTCTCTCAAGTCCTCTTCCAAACAAATAAATAAATAGGGTGCAACGTAAGTGGAAAACATAATAATAATAATAATAATTCACTTCAAAACCTAAAAATAAGCTGTCAAGAATGGGTTTATGAAAATACATTTAATTTTAATTTTCTTAATATTTTACTATTTTGTAACCCCACCAAGTGTTCCATAAAATGTACAAAGAGTAACCTGCACCCCCAAGGATGAATGTTGCAGTTGATGGAGATTGATGCACTGGGGATGAATGATAATTCAGCTGACACACTATTGGCCTTCACCTTCTAACCGTTCCCTTATTTCTGTGTCTTTTGTCTCTCCACAGACTTTTCACTTGCTGCTGTTGCTGCTGTGGTCTTTTCTCTCTGGTGGCTTGCTTTTTAGCTAGAGAGCAGCTCCTCCCCCATCCTCCTCCTCCTCCTCTGAGTAGTACCGATCTCCCTCTCTGTGTCTCTCTGTCTGGCCAGCAGTAGCTCAGTGCAGTAGAAAGAGACATGACATGAGGTAATGGAGTGTTCAGGTTGCTGGACAGACCCTCGGTATCAAAGAAGTTCCTGTGTCCGAGCCTTGCGCACAGCTCTTCGAAACTGGGCTGATGGAGTTGATCGTATGTTGCTAGACTTGTCTCATTCCATTCTTTCACATCTGAAGCTTTGCAAATCACCCTTTCTGTTCTCTTTCCAAGTTAGACATGAGTACAATGGACAGCCAAACAGAGAGAGAGTTCTCAAGTGTGCCATGTTTTCTTTTTCTTTTGTAGCACATGATCCACATCCAGCCATAGCTAGCAAAGCTTTGCATGTAAGACACTGAAACAGGTTTACTACATAGGCTTAGAGAACAACCCATTTCTTTTTGTAGTGATAGTTGTTGAGAGGGTTGGTTGATTCTGCTGTTTGATGAACCATGTGCACTCAGAAATGAAGAGCAAGTATGTTGCGCTTTCGACTGCTGTTGAAAGTTGTGCACGGCTGGAGCAAACTCTGGAGCACAATCTGAACCCTGACACTTTTCAAAGCAGTCGTAAGCAATCATACAGTCATATACCCAATTTTGATTTGCAACAGAAGAATATATGCATACGATCATACCCAATTTGATTCAGAGCAACAGAATGTATGCATACAATCATACCCAATTCAATTGCAGCAACAGAATGTCTGCATACAATCATACCCAATTTGATTTGCTGCAACAGAATGTCTGCATACAATCATACCCAATGCAATTTGCAACATGTATGCATTGTACACACATGCTAGATGTTGTGTTTCTTACAGGGCTTGAAGAATTTGGGGTGTGTTTGTAAATGTAAGCAGAGAATCAGATTGCAAGCCTGTTGGTTGCTGCAGAATCAATCCTGGCTGTGGAAGAGATGTATTCCTTCAAGGTCTGCTGTCCTTTGAAACCAACCTCTTTCCCATTCATGCATGCATGATGTATGTATGAGGAGGATTCTTCATGAGACTGTGACCACTTTGAACTAGAGTTGGGTTGCATGAATTTGTAAATAGACAACATACCACAAGTACCCATGATGATGATGATGATGATGATGTCTCCTTATTGACACTGCACACAGAGATGAAGCTTCAATTTGCTGTAGATCCTAGAGAGCTTCACTTGCCTGTGAGATAAAGACATCGATTGCTCTAGATCCTCTAGAGCTTCACATGCCTGCAAGATGAAGACCTCAATTGCTGTAGATCCTCTAGAGCTTCACATTCCTGCAAGATTGCTGTAGATCCTTTAGGGCTTCACATGCCTGCAAGATGAAGACCCAATTTGCTGTAAGTCCTAGAGAGCTTCACATTCCTGCAAGATGAAGACCCCATTTGCTGTGATCCTTTAGGGATTCACATGCCTGCAAGATGAAGACCCAATTTCCTGTGAATCCTAGAGAGTTTCACATTCCTACAAGATGAAGACCTGATTTTCTGTAGGGTCCTAGAGCACTTCACATGCCTGCAAGATGAAGACCCAAGTTGCTGTAGATCCTCTAGAACTTCACATGCCTGCAAGATGAAGACCCCATTTGCCATCAATCCTCTAGAGCTTCACATGCCTTCAAGATGAAGACCCCATTTGTGGTAGATCCTAGAGACTTTGCGCATGCCTGCAAGATGAAGATTCAATTTGCTGTAGATCCTAGAGAGCTTCATGTACCTCCAAAATGAAGACAAAATTTGCCATAGATCCTAGAGGGCTTTGCACATGTGTATGTCAATAGAAACAGAACATGAGCAACAGGATGGTAATGCCACAATCTGACTTTGTACTTGGAAGATCAAATCATTCTTTTGAATGTCATCATCAAGATGCAATTTCCCTGAGAGTGGAAACTTTTTTTGTGTATGGTAGGCAGAGAGGAATAGGGCAGCAGTTGAGGCATCCATTCTCCTATTTGGTCCAAAAGGAGTCATTAAGGTGCAAGCCTTCCTCTGCACCATGCTTTCTTTCAAAGGTTTCATAGAGTGGGACATTCTTGATGAAATTCCATAAGATAGAGACACACAGACAGTAGACAAAATTGAGCAATTAAACAAAATCATCTCTCTCTGAGTCTATTCAGAGTGAATCTTGTAAGGAACTTAAAATATCTCAAGATTGAATGGGTCGACAGAAGTGTGGCTGCAGGCACCAGCAGTATGCATAGGGTGTGAGTTGCCAAGTCAACGAAGAATAGCAGCAACTAATGTCAGCAGTGAAGCACCTCTTGGAACATCGAGGCCAGTATCTGATGGTTCTTGGCAACCTCGCTGGCCTGGTGATGTGGGTGACCCTTTTGAACCATACACGGTGACTGCATCAGCATCACTCTCCCACATCTCAAGAAACTGAAAGAGATTTTTACTGAAATTGTGGGCAAATCCAAATGAGTTTTGGATCTGTGCATAGATGTACGAGTATGTATTTTGATCATTTTTTTCAAGTGTGGATACTGAGAGGGTCCCAAACTTGGAAATCCTGCACAACCTACTCAATTCAATGTGGCAAGGTGGGCAATGATCACCAGCATGTGTGGTCTTTTTGCAATGGATGTTCTGTACACAACATGTGAGATATTAAGATCAAAATGTGCTTGGTGGTTGCAGCAACTGGTTGAGCAGTACCTTCACAGTGGCATCTCCTACCATGCCAGGCAGGATGGTTTTACTCTTCCAGATTTTTTTGAAAATTTCAATTCTGCTCTCTTGACAACACAAAGCAATTGCCAATTAAAATGCCTTCTGTGAATGTCATTCAGGGCCTTGAGCCACTTGAGTGCCACATTTGGTGCTGTGAGAAGGGCAAGCAGAATGGCCAGAGATGTCTCATACATCTACACCCTTGCAGCAGCCACTGGACTGTCTGTCAAAGAATATCAGCGCCTGCTTGAAATGTTCAACAAGATTGACCAAGAAAAAGTGGGGTGAGTACTTCATCACTACTTGTTTAGGCAACCAGATAGATCTACATGTGGGGGTCAAAAGCACAGCCTGAACCCTTTAAGCTCATGTAAATACTAACAATTGGACAATGGGTTGGAGCCCCAGAACAATAAGCAAGCAGCAGCTGATGGCAGCCATGAAGCATGACAAAGATGTAGGTCCTCCATTACTATCCTCTTTACTACCAAGACAGGCATGATGCTCAAAAGAAAGCTTCCTAGAGTACATCATCTTATAAGAAGATGACAGACACTCTTTGAGCCTCAGAAGGACAAAGCTGGCATTGTGCTGGAATGCAAGAAACCCCATGAGGTTCAAGCACTGAAACCCTGTGCCATGGCCAGATTGCTGCATTCATGCAACTGTCACGGGCAAAAGGGAAGGATGGTCGCCGTGAAAGCTTTGATGGTGTCTTCAACAGAATCGACACTGAAGGTCAGTCATTCCTTTACATTCAAAAGGTGAGGCAACAGCCTTATGAAAGGTTGACCATTCAAATCATTGTTTTTCAAACACTTGTGGCAACTCAAGACAAGACTGCACATGTCTCATGGTATCAGTTGTTGACTGTAATGCATTGCTTGCAGGGCAAGGGGCAGTGACATGGGAAGCGTTTGTGCACTTCTTCTCATGCGAAAGGTCACTAACAACAGACTCAATAATGAATCCAATGTGTGTGCAGCCCATGTGCCACCAACCTCTGTGTATCCAGTCTGCCATGTGCATGCAGCCCATGCACCAACCACCATCCCACTGCAAAATTACTTTCTAGGGAAACCAGAACTAAAAAGCATGTGGATCAAAACAAAACCCTGTAAATAGATTGCAAAATAAATGTGCAGACATCACTGCAGTGAATTAGAATCAGGGGCTATTATGCAATTCTTGCACCAAGAGAGAAATGTAAATCTATTTGTGCTTGACACTTTCTTGGATGGTGCTCACCCTTTGCACAGAAGAATATGTATACATGGTTGTGTTGGAGAGAATTCATTTAGAGTCGCAGAATTTTGGACTGGCAAACTATGCAACAAAGGAAAAACATGAAGAAGTCAAGTCCAGATACACAATGCCCCCCACCTTGGTGGTTGGCAGTTCTAGGTCAACCACAGTTCAACCAACAACCAATGAGCATGTCTCCATAGTTTGCAATTTCTTGCAGAAGTCTCTTTGCAGTTTCTTTGCTCGTTTTCTGCTTCTCCTTCTGCAGACTGCTTCAATGCCTACTGGAATCTCTCAAAAAAGGTTTGTGTGACATCAAAACAGCTGCAACTGAGCAATCTTTGCTCAAGTTCTGCTCTCTGCTTTCACAGGCTCCTTCCTCTGATGCCTACACATTGTGAATCTCTCAACAGGTTGGTTGGTGTGTACTTCAAGCACCTGGGACTGTACTTGCTTGCTGAAAAACTGCCATAGATGGCTGCTGCTTCATCAGAGAACAAACAACATTGGAGAAAGGTAAGAAAAAACTCTTGATACTCATTGAAAACCATGCGATTGAATGATTGTTGTTGAAGAACATGAGAGATAGATAGGGTAAAACTGAAGCATCATCAACCATGGAGGGATGGCCATAGAGAAAACCTGAGCATCAGAAGGATCCACAGGCATTGAAACTGGATGAATTGTAGGTTGCTCAAGTAAGGTGATAAGAATAGTGTAAGAAAGCCAAGCATCGGTGGCAGCATATTGAATCTGCTGCAATGTCAATTCTCGAGTTTCCCAATTACTCATTGTTGCCTTCTTATCCTTCTTGTGAGGAAACCCTAGAACTGTCTCAGTAAGAGAGGATATGCCTGCCTTCCTGAGAGCTTCAACTTTGAGTTTCAAAACTGCCAGAGTGGTTAGCTCCACTTCACCCGCACATACTAGTCCATGGTCTTTCTTCAGCTTGTTTGTATCCGCCTTCATCACCCCCCCCAAGGAATGAATGCAAGTGCAGATTCTTGAGATCAACAAGGTGGAAGAAATGCCATCTTCTACAAAAGAAAATTGCAACAAGAAGGTTTTCTTTCTTTTGGGCAGGGTGGAAATGGGTACCTTGATAGACACTCCTCCGAGCATGATGTTGGGATCAGCCAGAAGTCTCTGAAGAGAAGCAGGCAGAACCTCGATGAAGCGCAATTGAATCAAGAGGCAGACTTTCTCAAGTGACAGTTGCAGGAGAGCTGCTGCATGGTAATCACCCCTTTGGAAAGTGGGTCTCCATTCGATGTCTAACCCATACTTGCTCTCTCCTCCGTGTGCATGCAACCAGTTCTCCACTGCTGCTGCAGAAGCAGCTATGGTGACCAAAACCTTCTTCCCCAAAACCTCGATCTCGATCTTGCCGTCACCTCCTCTCCGCCAGAAAGAATTGTAGAATTGGCTGTCAGGATACAACCACCCACCCAATTCTGTCGCCTCGCTCCGCTGCTCCTCCCACCCACCCAAATCCACTTCCTTGCTCTCCGATCTCGCTCCACTGCCCATGGTCTCAAGCACAGCACTTGGCTCCGGGTATACCCATCCCCCAAGCTGCTGCGAAGATGTTGTTTGTTGCCATCCACCCCATCTCCTTTCCCGACTCGAAGCATCCCACCGCCGTTTCCACCTCTCCTCATAAGCCTTAGCCCTTTCCTTCCTTCTCTCAGACCTCTGTGAACGTCTCGTGCTCGCTTCCCCTTCCCCTCTCCATCTTTTCCTCCACACTTTCCCCCCCTCTACCTCCTCACTCACATCTCCACTCCCATCCTCCCTCCCTCCTTCTCCTCCTCCTCCATCACCCTCTTCTACCCTTCCCAGATCGAACTCCTCACAAGCTCCATAGCTACTCCCCTTCACCTCCTCCACCTCTCCTCCTCCTCTTCCTCCTTGAACCGAGGATTCAGGCACCTGTTGCTGCTTCAGTTCAGCGTCAGTAAAAACAAGAGCTTTGAGCTCCAAAAATTCAGCGAAAACAGGAGTGGGAGCACAAGAGCTATGATCAGCAGCTGCTGATCCTTCTGGCAGAGAGTGCAGAGCACGAGACATGAGAGAAGGGGTGGGAGAAGAAGCAGAGCTACAGCAACAAGGAAGCCTGGGAGCCATGGAAGAGAGAGAAGTGATACAACTCCTCATCTCTCTCTATTCCCTTCCCTAAATCCCCACACATCTCTCTAC
>Ga0116228_10002518_pt1 | contig 15870 bp, 8 predicted proteins | sample S1TSphfallax_2_FD_89694 | JGI IMG/M metagenome (GOLD analysis project Ga0116228, IMG submission 89694) | Host-associated microbial communities from peat moss isolated from Minnesota, USA - S1T2_Fc - Sphagnum fallax MG | ecosystem: Host-associated > Plants > Peat moss > Unclassified | place: USA...
AATTTGATATGTATAGGTATATGAAATGCATATTTTTAGTACCTTATTGGCCCACTCACACATATTGATGAACCCTTAGATGTTAAAAATGTGTTGAAAATTCACATTTTTGTCATGTTAACATTAAAATAATTTTGATTTTTCTGTAAATTGTATGCTATCGCCTCCTAATGTATTTAGTGCGGTGCAATATAATGTTATATGTTTTTTTTTTGGGAAATTAATCCTCTTAAAATTGTAGTCATATGATTGACAAATGGATCCAAACTTTTTAAATATTCAAAAGACATGACTTGTTTTTCATCAAATATCAAAAAACTCTATATATTTGAACCCAAGTTTCAATTTTGGATGTTTAAGAGTTAAGTTGAACGTATGTATATTGCATTCAATTTTTATTTATTTTAAGTTAGCCTAAATATAATAAGAGATGTGGGATTTTCAATGTGGGATGATTGTAAATAAGGGGTGTGGCTTAATTTTGTCATTACAACAAAAGGACCAGGAAAAACATGGGTTATATGAGTCTACTTTAGTTTTAAACATGAATTTTTTTCTTAAGTGCCTACTAGCAAGAACAATCCTATAAATGTGCACATGCAATTAGAAGGCCTTATGTTTTTTTTTCTTTGAGGGGTTGGGGTTGGGGGTTGAATTATACATAAAGATGTGCAAGTTTCCATTAGCCTAGGTCAAGAAATCCTGTTCCAAGAAGGTTCCCGGTTTCTTTCCCAATGTGTTCCCCAAGTTCTCATGTGTTCCTCAATTTGTCCCGACAGCGCCACACTTTGTCCCTTATCTTTTGCCTAAATTTTACAACCCGTTGCAAGCTACTATAGTAGGATAGTAGGTTTAGCACAATTTTGGCTTATAACAAATTCATTTTTGAAGATTGTTTTTTGGTAAAATAGAATATTCCTGAATCTTCCCCAAAAAATTTCATTTTTCCTTCACAATAATCGGTTATGTGAGAAAAATACTTTTCGATAGTCTCGGTAATTTTAAATTAATTTAATTCTTGCCAAAGCTACTAGAGTATATACACCTGTGAATATGTTTTTGAAATCATGGTTTATTATGATCAATGCTAATTTGAAAGGAACCAATGAAAGGAGATCATCCTCCATTTAACTTTGATGCCATTTCTACACATCAACCACTTTATGTTCTAGCTTATGTGAAAAAGGTGTAATGTGAGGTAAAATGTAAGGAGACACTCCAAAAGAAAAGTGCTAATTTATACATACGACCTCTCCAAAGTTGTTTTTGAAATAAGCACTAATCTCATAAGCAAACATTCTAGACCAACCACATGTACCTCTCCAAAGTTGTTTTTGAAATAAGCACTAATCTCCTAAGCAAACATTCTAGACCAACCACATGTACACATGGCATTGTTGATTTCCACTCATGCCATTGGCACTAATCTTTGTTGAGATAAGCACATGTTTGACACCCACTAATGTATGGTTAGACCACATTGTTTAAAAAAGCTTCATTTTGCAGCCTAGTGGCATCATCCATAAGAAGATTTAGCCACCATAACATTCAGAAGATAAAATTAAGATAGATTGCATTGGGAACAGAAACACAAGACTAAAAAATGAAACATGTCACAAATAAGTGAAATGTGAAATAGAAGGGAGAGCCATTTTGTGATGTTCAACCCAGTAAATTCAGCAAACAGTATCCCAAATCGTTTACTCAACAAACTTGAAGATCCCATCAACTTCTCATCTTGAAAACAAAATTGAGGCTCCTACTCAGCCCAATAGTCTACTATGGTTTAAGGAATCGATTTGCTGCAAGAATCACAGTCAAAGCCTTATTGAACTTCCTTGATTCTAGCTTGTCAACTGTGGGCAACTGACATAATGTCCTTGATTGTAGCCCTTCAACCAAATGTTGCTTACAAAGCCATGCAAATTCTATTGCTTGACCTTGACCATCCATGTACATCACCCTTTCCAAACTGAAGGCCCTGTGAATCACTTTATCCCCCAAGAAGTCCACCAACCATTGCTCTGCAACCTCCAAGTTTTCATCGATTTTCACATTGGTCAAACCCTGCATAGCTCCCATGAAATCGGTATTCGCCTCAATAGGGACAACCATGTTGCCAACCTTCAAGGTTACATCTGCCGGGCATGCTTTGATGGCCAAACAGATCTGTTTTTTTCCTTGCACCACTAAAGACTGGATTATCTCCATCTGTTGATCTTCAATGATCACCTCACAGCCTTCTTGCCCAACCACTACATGAGGACCCATCTTACACTCACAAAGTACATGGAGTTCAACAACTTGCATTGTTGGCATTAACTTTGTAACCAAGGTTTGTGTTTCACCGATTGTGGTGAAATAGTAAAATCGTGGCACTATTAGCTGAGACAAGTTTCCCTGAATGGTCTTGTCCAAAAGGTTTGGAGAAGCTACGCTTGATTCCACATCTAAAGGATTGTCACCCACTTGTTTCCTTCTACCACTACCTGCAACCAATCCAACCCCACTGAGCTTGTTGCTAGAATACCCAGAACTGGTTGGCTGCCCAAGACTCATGTAACAAGAGACTCCAGTATTGATCACACATGAACCTAGCACACCAGCTACTGCTCCATTCACACCTTCCAATGTGCTTGGCCCTAAAACACACCCTGGTTATTTAGTTGGACACAATCTGCAGCAAGTGAACCAAGGGGTTTGAAATCTTGACTGTATGCTGAACTTGTTGGGATCTGCAGGGGTTTCAGGGCTTGAAGGGTCATTTATTCTCAGACCAAGCTCAAATTGCCTAAACGGTTAAGCATTTTCTGCTGAAGCAAGCCATACAAAGCATGAAAGCAGAGGAGAAAGGCAAAGAAAATCAAGGACATGATGACGAGAACAAGATCAAAGACTTGGCTTAAAAAGGTAATGCAAACACAACAAGTGAAGTGTGAAACATATTGACTGTCTCATGCTAGAAAGTGAATATGAAAGACAAACCACAAACCAAAGAAAGGAGAAAATGGAACATGTATCCGTAGAAGAAGTATTGATCTTAAAAAGTAATGACAACATCTCCATACTTATGATTTTGCTTAACCTCAGCACAAAAGTTTTGAGGTTGGACCACACAGTCCAAAGAAAACACAGAAATTATTGTAGAGCTGTCTATTTGACAGTAGCAATCTGATCTTTACAGCAACTTGTACTGTAGTGACCAACAACCACAACCTCCGACATTATCAGCTCTAAGCAAGGGTGGTCGTAATGCCACCAGACGGTAACCAATATTTTGGATTTCAATCACAAGATAGGTAATAATTACAGGAGGATTCACTTATGTTGCTGGATGTTCAAAAGAACATAACTTAACAACACCGTAACATTTGGAGAAAATAAAGGAAACCAAGAAAAAAGGAAAAACCCACATAGAAGGAAACAAGGAAAGAAGAAAAGAAGAGACAAACCACACTGAAAGGTATAAGGGCATGTTCTCTTTGAGGATTAAGAATCATGAAGCCTTTGAAAGAATTAGCACCATCCTAGAGTCCTCAATGAAGTGACATTCATGTGATGTTTTGGACTCATTTTGTCACCACTGTTCAGAACACTTTTATGTTCAAGTTTGTCAAGAGACATATTGGAAGATGAGAACAGGGGTTCCAAAAATGTGTTGGGATGGACGGATGAATTGATCTATCAAAGTAAAAACAGAAATGGGTAATTGATCTATCAAGGTAATAGCAGAAATGGCATCTCACTGAGTAATCACAAGGAGACCACATGTCTAAGGTACTCCTTAACTAACTTTTGTGAAAATGCAGTAACCTGACAGGCAGAGATAAGAGGTAGGTACAATCTAAAAACAAATCAGCATACTCATGATCATGGGTATATCCCTGGCATTTCAGTGCAGGTAACATTAACCACTAATACTGAATTAATGTGATTGTAGAATGTGTGCAATGGTGAAATACCATACCTGCAAGAAGTAGTCCTTTGATATACCTTAGCTCTTGGCAAATATTCTGGAAGTTGGGTCGCATGAGAGGGTTCACATCCCAACATTGTTTGATAAGAGTGGACAAGCGAAATGGGCAGTCTGTTGGTAGCTGTGGTCTATGGCCTTTTCGCACCCTAGCTTTGAACCCCCGCACAGAAGGGTTCCACAGTTCTTCAGCTGGAAAGGGAGTAGGCTCCCAAATCAGCACTGAATGGCAAATGAGTCCAAAACTGTAAACATCTGTTTTCATGGGGTGGAATCTCTTAGGCTCCTCATCACCATCTTCCAATGCATATGCCTCCGGTGCCATAAACATTAACGTGCCAATGGGTATTGTCTGGTGTGAAAATGCAGTACTCTCCATTTTTGCTTTTGTCGTGCCAAAATCACAAACTTTGGCTATCCACAAGGGCTCTCCCACTGGAGCTGATGTTGAACTTTCAAAGCCACCACCATCACACTTCATGAGAATGTTATGAGGTTTGAGATCACGATGCACCAGGCCCATGCTATGAAGGAAGTGTATCCCTTCTGCTATTTGAAGCATTATGTCAACACGTCTGATAAGGGAAAGTTGGTTACTTTCCAACAGTTTGAAGAGCGACTTATTCATACGCTCCATGACGTATGAGCAGCTCTTCTCCTCTTGAACACAACAAACAAGGTGCATGTTGTGAGGGTGGTGCACACCTGAAAGAGCTGCAATCTCTTGCTTCAAAAGCCCATGAAATCCATATTTGGACTTCTTTATCACATATGGCTCTCCACACCAATCTGCTTCATGTACGGTCCCAAATGAACCTTCACCTAGCAGACTACCTGTCTTGATGTCTTGCTTGTTCACTAATAGAACAGATGGCCATTCACTCAAGTTCTTGAATTTTTCAAGCAGATATTCAAAGAAGTTCTTTGCTGTTGCTCGTAAGTGAGCTAGGAACTCCAACTTCTCAAGCAGTTGTGTTGCAAGACATTGCATGCTTGTATGCTCTACATTACAACTTTGGCCACAGCAGGAATGGTCCCCCTTCAAGTCCCTTAGAAGCCCCTTGAGATCCTCCTGATCCTTCTTCGCGGCTGTCAACAAAGTGCTGACATCTTCTTGTGTTTCACCCAGAAACCTGTCACAAAGAAGTAGTGAAAGAGCCTGGCTGTCTTGTCCCACCTCCTTGAGGAGGATGCTACATAACCACTGTAGGTCATACAGAATTTCACCAAAAGTTTCCTTCAAGTCTCCACCTTGCCTGAGAGCTGATTCGATCCATTTCTCACCACAAAAACAATCTTTGACGACTGTCTTCTGAGCTTTCAGTAGCACATGGACAAGTTCCTGTACTACTGGTACCACATCTAGAGATTGTGAACCAATAATTTCTAGCTTATCCTGGACTATTAGCAGTTCCTCCTCAACCTTTAATAGCCTCTGGGAGAGAAGCATACACTGTTCCCTGTTGATGACAAAAGGAGCCTTGTTGCTTGCCAAAATATGGGAGTGTAAGCCTTTGCAAATATCCAGTGCATGCAAGAGGTTAGCTGCCATTGCTGGATTTTCAAGAAACCACACCAGGTGCAATGGAAATTATAAGCTTAGGAACCAGATCCACTTTCACATATGCATGAGCATTTTCTTCTTGATGATCTGATAACCCAGAAAGTGCTAGAAACCAATCTACAGTAGCATCCTATTCCTAATCCATTGGTTGTTGCAAGAAAGCTTAGTCAATGCTACTCTTCCTCTCTGGGTGCATCTCCTACAGCAAGGTCACACCCTTTGAATCTTGGAGGCATTGGAATCCTCAACAGTCCTTTGCTGGAGATCTAACCATGTGTTTGTTGGCGACCAGGGCTTCGAAGTGGGTGCACATTCACTCCTGTACACATAAAACTTGAGTTGATATATCAGAGGTGTTCCTGCACTGGGTAAACACATCAGTAATCTCAGACTAATTCTTGTGCTTCTCGTGATTTTAAGTCTAATACTTGCCAAGTTAGCAATTTATTCATCTAAAGCACTTGTAGACATTTCCTAGAGTATTTGGAAGCCAGCTCATAGCCATGAATATCCCTCTTTGAAAAGAGGAGGGATCGTATGCCTACTCCTTAAGAGCGGGAGGGAAATTATGCCAACCTACAGTACATAAATATCCTCCCACTCTTAAGGAGTAGGTGTAGGAAGCTTCCCCTGCCTATGCCTCAAGAACTATGAATGTTTAAGTTCATTATAGTGTTCATCTCATGCTTTCTGACAACTAAAGCCCACGAGTGGGGGGTGCATATGACAAGGTGATACCCTACACAGTACCCTTTCCTTCCCCCTTTTGTCCACTCTCATCCTCTTCAAGCAAGTCTCAGCAGTAACCTGGGAATAATGTTGAGAGGCTGATTCACCAAACCAGTCTCTCAACATTTTCATACCCTCCCATGCTTAGGCTGTGGTTTTCAACTTCACAGTGACTATCAAAAAACTGACTTTCTCTTCCAGATTTTTACATCTCTGACATCACCTTCTCTACAGTTTGGTTGAGAATCTGGAGCCCTGGCGAAGCAAGAAATCAGGTACCTATGCATAAAGAACTGGTAGGATTCTTCTCTTGGTAAAAGTTAGTTGCTTAACCTGGGGAACCAATGCGGGAATCATGACTTCCTGTTGTAATGGATTACTCATATTGTAACCCACATGCCAGGCTGGTCAGTGAGTTACAAAAAATTCCTACCTGTTTTTCACTTTGTGTACGCCCCTTCATCTTGGAATTATTGTGAGGGAAACCATGAGGCAGGACAGGCAAACCATGCGGCTCCTGCCTTGTGGTTGCCTCATTACAATAATTCCCTCACTCAGTGGCTTACCCTATATATAAACTGTACCTACAACTAATGTTTGGCACTTCCTTGTCGAATATTTAGCAATATTAGAAAACAAGGTTCAGCAATCCCAAATTCCATATTCCAAAATTTTGACATGTGAGGAACAAGTATGCAAAGTAAGCTTCAAGGTGTGCATCTATAACAGTAATCCAATGGTTGGGACAATGAGTCTCCCACAGGTTGGGAATTCAAGTTTCAACAATTTCGACAAATGTGACGAAACAAAATCTCCTCTTTTAATTTTTTTGGCTACACCATTTGTGAATTACGTTGTGCCAAACATCAGTTGTATGTACTATATCTAAATTTTCTGGCTTTCGGTATTGCATGATACATTCTCTATAGCAATTCTCTCAGCTTTCAACATCTTGAGGAGCCTGCGTAAAAAGCAAAAATGAAAGCTATGACCACCTGATAACTCTCCAAAACAAATGATCCAAACAATGGCCATGGCGTGGCTAGAAATTTGGTTATAGTAACCGATAAAGCTACTGTGCAAGCAAACACAGAGGGTTCAAGATTGTATAGGTACCTGACAAGAGGACATTCACTGCAAAGTCAGGTAGTTGCAGCCATGAACTTTGGAACAACAGCACCCTGCATCTCCACAAATTGTTGCAGAGGATTGATGATGGCTCCGAAATGACCAAAACAGAGTAGATGTTCTCTGCAACACAATGAAAGAAATCTGCACCCTCAAAACCATGAAATATTTTTCGAGAATGTCCAGAAACAAAGTCATTGAAACCCTGCCTCTGGTCAAGCAGAGGAAAACCAGATACAAAACAAATAATAATTTTTTTTTAAAAAAAAGTTTTGGGAAAAAAAAACTCGATTCAACACAGACGGTTGAGGATTGTATACCTGACAAGAGGAGGTTCACAGTAAAGGCAGGTATTTGCAGCCAGGAACTTCATAACAAGAGCGCCATGCATCTCCACAACTTTGTTACAGAGCATTGATCATGGCTTCGAAATAGCCAAAACAGAATAGATGTTCTCTGCCGCACAATGAAACAAATCCGCACTCTCAAAACCTTGCAGTTCTTCTAGAAAGTCAAGAAACAAAGTCACTGAAACCCTTGCCGCTGCTTGACCAGAGGAAAACTAGATGCGATTTTCTTTTTATTAAAAAAGTAAACAAGTAAAAACAAAAGTCGACTGAAAATCTAGGAAGGAGATTTATGATTCATGTGCTCGAGGAAACTCACAAGAAGACTACGGAGCTCCGATCGTTCCTCGCGACCTCCAAGTCCGCAATACCGACAAACGCACCGCGCTCGGGAAGGAAGGAAGATAGGAAAGCACTGCTTTTCTCGTCGATCGTTCCTCGCGACCTCCAAGTCCGCAATACAGACAAACGCAACGCGTTCGGGAAGGAAGGAAGATAGGAAAGCACTGTTTTTCTCGTCGATCGTTCCTCGCAACCTCCAAGTCCGCAATACCGACAAAAACAACCCGCTCGGGAAGAAGGAAGATAGGAAAGCACTGTTTTTCTCTTCAACTTTGTGATGGGGGGCAAAATGGCGATGATCCGTAGGAAGATTTAGCCAAATCTGGCTACAAGATAAATTTGAAAGTAAATTCCTGAAACCAACCTTCTACATTTTTGGCTACCTATTTGAACTCTGTACACAAATCAGGCGATTTTTCTTGAACTTTGGTCCAATTCTGGCTACTAAAAACTTCAACAAGCCTTTGATTTTAGGACTTTTAATTTCTAATATAAGTTAGCTTCTATCACTTTCGCTATATATAGCCAGCCAAAAGACAGCGTCTGATGGAAAGTCTTAGGAACCCCTGCTTTCAGGTAATTAATAAAAAAATGGAAGCCGTCTGGATACTGGTACATGCAGCCTTTTTATCTACTGGGGAATCTCGCCAGAAAGCGAAACAAAAAATCCTTAATTGAAAATGAAGTGTACATGGAGGTTTTTGATCGCCAGAACTGATTCTTTTAAAATAGTAGAAATCGCTAGATTTCTGGATCTGGTATACTATGTCTTGCCAAAATAATAGAAGGGTGATTCAAGATTTGTGCGTAATATCTGATTTATGGCCACATTTGGGTAAATCTTCCTAGCAGTGATTTCTTTTGTGGTGACGAAAAAGAAAAGGACCTACAAATGCCCTCAAAGGAAATTTTGGTAAAATATCCAAAAAAATTAGCAACTGACCTGGACAATTGGAGCACATGTAGAATTGCCTGTCAGCAATCAGTTTCCTATGATCGAACACTATGGCATCTCTTCTCCATTCTCTATAGTGCTAACTTAAGCTTTACTTGTGTCCTTTGAACTATAGAGGCAAAGGAGTAATGAGGAGTATCAAAAAAAAGAAGGAGAAAAAAAAAGCTTTTTCAAGATACAAATTTACAAAACCCTTAGCTCATAACCTTCTCATATCTTGTTCAATTTTAGAGAATTAATGAGATTTGCAAGCCCCACCATCATGTTTGAAATCTACAAGCAACAAAGCAACATGTAAGGAATGTTTCAATGTTTTGGTTAACAGCTTTCAAGTGTTCAGTGATTTTTTTCTGAGTTTTTATTCCCCCATCTTTTGAGGATCATAACTCCCTCATTTGTGAAAAGTAGCCTAGGATGCTCCTAAAGGAGGGCTTTAATTTCTCTTCGGACATCATAAACAAAAGAGCCATCTCCAAAGAATCCGGAACCTCTTATTGCTTAAGTTATCGGTCATTGGCCTACTTAGCCTAGGTTATCAATTTTAAAACCCTAATGTCATTTATGACTTGCAACAATTTCAAAAGAAATTGATTTGAAGTGTGACTTCTATCATCGGTTCAAAGAGCCTTTATTATCATTAATAATACCATAATATTTTGCCAGATTAACACATGTTTGTTGAATAATTAATTATTTTGAAATTTCATCTTGACGAATAGAATATTCCTAAAGGTTCAATATTTATCTTCTCAATCTAAGAAAAATTTGGAACATAACATTTTTGAAAATCATTACAGGGTAATATTAAAGCTGCCAAGGTAGTATGGTATGTGGCTCTTCTCAAATGCTGATCATTTGTCAATAGTGTATGTTGGCCTTAATGTGCACATTGTGTCTTTTTATTTTTTCATGGATTTAACATTTAACATATTATTGTAGAAACTTCATTGTAGAAACTACAGCCACAAGAAAAACAGATAGAAAAAAAAACCCCTAAATCCTAAAACGTGCCCTACTCGAGCAATATACAATATTTTTCTCAATGTGTATAATGCCAAAACCGACCCTTATGCATAATAAGTGGGTAAGAAAATAAAAATAAAATCTAAAATTTTAATTTAAAAAATCGACTAAATCGGTAATTGAGGTCATTACTTTGATAAAGAAAATGATAACCAACAACTTCCTTTTCTTTGACAAAAGTTTGGTATCAATAGCTTGTGTGGTCCCCAAAAAAAAAAAAAACAAAATTAGTAAACAAACCTTGCCTGGAGGGTCATGAGAAAAAGTGATTATAAGCTTGTGTACCCAAATCACTGAAACAGGCATTAGTTGAAGCTAAAAAGGTGAGGATTTCTTTTGGGCGGAATAGTTGGATGGAGGAATCGGAAGGCAACATCCTCCCCCTTTTTTTTTTTGGGTTTTTTGGGGGGAGGGTTTTTTTTCCTCCCTTCTATGTGGACTATCTTCTTTTTTTCTTTTCTTTTTTGGATTTCTCTCTTTTTTTTCTTATTATTAACTTTTTTTTAAAATTGTACTGTTTTCTCTCTTCTTTTTCCTTTTTTTGCAGTGAGTGTTTGTGACATAAAAATGTATTACGAATAGTAAAAGTAATAAGTACTAAAAGTCATATCCTATGGTTAGTATGTTGAATAGTTGTAAGGAATAAATTATTGTTCTAATGGCCTACACAAGGTTGTCTTGATTATGGACATTCTTAGGATCCATAATGATTAATGTAACTAATTTTAGGTTAATCAAAAGTCAATCTAGGTGCCTTGACTAGATCCTAGGTGCTAGATTCCAAATACTTAATCTAAGAAAGGATGCTAATTCTAGAAGATTAGTTGTGGGGCTTAATGATTGGCTACTTGTTAATGGATGTTTATGTGAGTGGATAAAGTAGCAACTTCATCCACTTTTCCCCTTTTGTATATAAGGGGGTTGTGGGTGAGCTTTGGAGAATAGTTTTTGTTATTTTCTTGGTTGCATTAAGTAGTTGGACATTAGAACCTTTGAACCAAAACCTTTTGTACTAAAACCCCTATGAAATAAAAGTGTATGTGTGTGCTTTGGTATGTGAAGGAAACATACAAGAAAAAAACCTAGGTATTGTTGGTGAATGATTCCCATAAAATCTATGTCCATAGGTGCATGTGAAGAGCTCCCTTTGGGTGTAGCCCACATATGGACTAGGTTTTAAGCATGTGGGAGGTCCTAACCTAATAACACTTGAGGTTTTTTTCCTTGTTTTGTGATAGTGTGACGTAGGAAGTGTGTATAGTTGGGGTAGAAATCTTGTTGTATGAACTTGATTTTTTAGAAACCTACCTATGTATTAGTAGGGAATTACTTTAAAGGTAACTCTCATAGGTTTTGAACCCTTCTAGGCTACATTTTTTGTTCCATTGTTGGGACTTATAATTCACATAAATATATGATTTTGGGGATAAAATAAGAACATGCCACATAAGATTTTGGGGAAAGTTGTGAAGTGTTTTGCATGTGAAAAACATGGGCATACATACATATGTAACAAACCCAATGAAGGCAAGGAAACTCAAAGCTAAATGACTTGAAATACAAAAAAATGAAATCTTTTTGGGAGAAAATCTCAAGGTGGAATGGTTGTGGAAGCGATGAAATCCTTCAAATTTTTGACTTTCTACAAACAATATGAGAGTTTTTAAAGAGGAGCATTGGAGTTGACAAGTGAGGAAAAGGAAGAAAAACTCAAAAGAAGACGTAAGCACTTTAAGCATAATAAAAAAAAAAATCTTTAGATGATTGAATAAACCATAGCTATAGGAAATGGATAACCTAATTTAAGTTGTGTTCCCCATAACTAGAAGATTGAAAATTGAATTAACAATAGTACCCAAAATGCACTTTCATCAATTTTTAATAACAAACTTCGGTGCTACTTTCATAACCCGAGTAATGCAATCTAATGACCTTTTCTTTTTTCATGTCATAGCATACACAAGACCCTTGTGGACAATACATGTTTGTATGATGGTGTAAAATATACAATTTTGAAAAAAAAATTGAACTAGAGTTAAATATTGAGCAAGAATTTGTGACATTAGTGTTGAACCTTGAAAATGGCAACCATACTTTTGTTTAAGGGAGGACAAAATGAAGATCCTAAAATCTTTTTAAGAGAGTTCAAAAGAGCTTTCCTCTTTGGAACCATTGGTGCCCCAACTCAAAACCATTGGGTGAGACTTTTTCTAAAGTTGTTGGAAAGGAAAACATTGATGTGGTTTGAGGGGTTGCATGTAGAACAAAAAGGGACTTGAAAGGTCTTGTTTGAAGCATTTGTGTGGGAAATTGGTCAACAAGAAAACTTTGATTCTTTCACTTTGGAAATGATGCAACTCTGATAAACACCCACTGAAAATGTGGATGAATACACCACAACGGTGTTGGAACTCAAGGATTGTTTGAAGAAGGGCTTGAGGGCCGAAGATGCGGTTGCCAATACACCAATCTTGGAGAGGATGAATGTTTTAATTTTAAAACATTATGTGATGGGGTTTCAAAAGGAGATTTGACAACAAGTTCAATACAAAGGAGCTGCAACTCCTGAAGAAACTTAGAGGATTGCAAAATAAAAAAAAGAAAGTTTGGAAATCCATACTGTTATTGCCTTGCAAAACAAGCCAAAGGCAACTGACCCAACAATGTCAGTGCAAGTGTCGAACTTACAAGATCCTCCCAATGCTTTCAAATCCATGATGGGGCAACTCATCAAGTAGATGAATCAATTGAGCATAAATTTGGTCCAAGCAAAGGAATCACGTCTTTTCAAATCAAGAGATTCATCTTCCATCACTTGTTATGTTTGTAAGAAACAAAGCCATTATGCATGAGAATGCACCGAAAAGGGTTCATCATCTCGAAAGAATCCTTCTCCTAGGAGGAGGGTATCATTCAATGAAAATGAAAATTGGGGAACCTCATCAAACCACAATTTTCTAAAATAAAAAAAACACAAGACAAAAATGTGTGCCCCATTGTCGCCGACCTCGTGGTGACTAAAAGAGGAAGGAACGAAAAAGTTGGAAAAGAAAATTCCCATCAAAAGAAGATGAAGGAGATGGTTCAGGAAAAAGGAAAATGGAAGAATCGAAAGCAATTATGTATGTAAAAAATTTCCATTTCTATGGGACAAATGCCATATTCCATCATCAATGATTTTAGCACCAAAAAGGTTGATATTATTGTTAGACAATTAGTGGCCATGTTTCCTATAGCAAGGAGGGAATTGTGACAAGGATTTAATGCACATTGCATTATACCTCAAGGAAAAGAACTTCATTCAGTGGAGGCCAAATTTGATTCAAGAACACCATTAATGGAGGTGGTATGTAAAGGGATATCCTTAAAAGGTGTTCTCGTGGATGGAAGAATAGGAACCAACGTCATGACAAATTTCACAATGGAGATTTTAGGATTATGATATGGTCAACAATCCAAGGTTAAACTTAAGATGGCTACCAATAATAAGGTGAAATCAAAAGGGGTTGTCATGGCAGTTAGCATCTCGGTTTTTGGAATCATAACCACATTGGATTTCCAAGTAATTCAAAATGAAGTTGTAGCTTACCCAATGATTTTGGGAAGGTGGTGATTAAAAAGGGCACATGTTCAAAATTATTGGAAAAAAGGATTCATGAAAATTGGTGTTTCACCAAATTGATGACATGTTTTCATGGATGGGAGGAAGGTGCCCAAGGTGGAAGAATTATCATCAGATGATGGATCTTCGAACTTGAAAAGGTCAACCACTGAAATCGAAATTGATACAAATGAATTTTCAAGTGATGAAAATGTGGATTATTTGGTTTATACCTTTAGGAATTTAAAGGGGTTTGAGGGGGAGTGATTTGAAGTGTATGAATGTGTATGCTCCATTGAAACCATGTCCTAGTGGATATTACAATTGGCTAAACAAATTCCAATTAGGGTTGTCCTTGGTTGTTAACTTTGATAAATAAACACATTGTTATACATCCACATTGTTGGATTTCTTGAAGCGAACAACCAATGTGGATTGATAAATAAACACATTGTTGATTGTTGGTTCTAGACATGGTTTAACTTATCAAAGTTGGCTGATTAATTCCAATTAAAGTTGGTTGAACAAATTTCAATTAGGGTTGTCCTTGGTTATTAGCTCTGATAAATTTTCCTTAAGAGAACTTTGCTATTGATAGTGTACCTCAATTGTAGGTCTGTCATCCTCTGGCGCCTTTGGAGCTTTTGTTGAACTTTTTTGTTGCTTCTCTCGATTGGTCATTGGGAATGGCTCTGTGTTGTTTATATTTTCCATGAACACAATTAAATAATTACTATCAATTGAAATAAATGTGGGTTGCTCCTCAAGAAACCTATGTGCTTGTGATAATCAACTTCACTTTCAAATATGTCATCCTCTAACATCTCCAAAGTGTTTCTAGAACTCTCTTTTTACTTTTCAAGATTAACAATTGAAAATGCCTTTGAGTTATCTAGATTATCCATCAATACATTTGAATCATTATTGTCAAATGCAAAAAAAAGGTTATTCCTCTAAAGATCTTTGCTTTTGTTCCTTAATTATAATGTCAAACATGAAGGAGTTTTTTTTCCACCCTTCTCTATGTGTGTGCAAACACATAGTAAAGTAACACTTGAAATTGATTTTTTTTTGCTTCTACTTTTCCCCTTCTTAAGCCCCTTTCTAGCCTCTCCTCCTTATGTGTCTACATCATCAACAAAAATCTCCTTTGCAACCAATGTTAGGATCCTTGGTTGAATCTTCAACCCACCTTTTATTTTTGGGTTGTTGTTGCAACTTAGGGATCACTTTGTTGAATTCAACAATTGAGAGATATATGGATGTATGTTGTATGTTTGCACGTAAGGAGAAAACAAGTCAGGGAGATCGTATTAGATACTAAGGTTTATAGTTTGAATAGACATTAGAGCAACCATAGGTAGAACAACAATTTTTTGGGTTGTTTTTCTAGCATTGTGTCATGTATGTTCTATGCAAAGATTCATGATCAAATGTCATGCAATTGATCAAGTGTCTTATCAAGGTTTCATCTACATTGTTATTTTACTTTTCCATGAATTTGAACCAATATCTTGAACATACCTCGCCTCTTGCCTAATAACCTCACCTTTAGATTTTGCATCCTCTTGCATTTTCAGTGTTTTTGTTAAATTAATTTTTTTTTCCTTCTCCTGATTTGCCATTGGTAATGCCTTTGAATTAGTTGCAACAAACATGGGATGTTCCTCTTCAACAAACCTTTTCTTTTGTTCATTAAGCCCATTTTCACGTTTCACAACCTTTAGCATCTCCAAACCTTCTACAGAAACCTCTTCTTGCTTCTCTTGATTGGTCATTGGATCATTATTGTCAGCTACAACAAATATGGATTGTTCCCCAAGAGACCTCTTCTCTTGCTCATAAACCTCCATTTCATATTTGTCATCCACAAAAATATCTAGATATGCAAAGGTTTCCTTTTCCTTTTTGTGATTGGTCATTAGGAATGCCTCTAAATTGCTTAAACTATCAATCAACACCACTGAATCATTATTGTCAATTATGACAAGCCTAGGTCATTCCTCCTTGTCAAACCTTTATTCTTGTTCACTAACCTCACTTTCAAATCTAGAATCCTCCGAAAACTCTAGAGCTTCTACAAAGCTCTCCTCTTGTTGCTCCTAATTGTTCATTAAAAATGCTTCTAATTTATGTAGACTTTCTATCAACACAGCTAAATCATTATTGTCAATAGCAACAAACATGGATTGCTCTTCAAGAAAACTC
>Ga0116228_10002519_pt1 | contig 15868 bp, 11 predicted proteins | sample S1TSphfallax_2_FD_89694 | JGI IMG/M metagenome (GOLD analysis project Ga0116228, IMG submission 89694) | Host-associated microbial communities from peat moss isolated from Minnesota, USA - S1T2_Fc - Sphagnum fallax MG | ecosystem: Host-associated > Plants > Peat moss > Unclassified | place...
CCCCTTGTTGAAAACATATAAAACTTCTGCACATGGAGTGCACCAATTTAAAATTCCAAGAGAAGCCTTTTAAAAAATAATAATTAATGGCTTTTCTAGTGTTTAGGGGTTAAGTTTGATATAGTAGAGTTATCCGTAAAGTAACCCTGTCTTCACCCTGTCTTTGGGCCTCCTTTTACCCGCTAACCCTCTTTCAGCGGTATCCGCAAAGTAAAGACATTTTAATAAATCTCGGAATGAAATGCTGAAACTCATCATTTAATGCACAAAAGGGTTCGAGACTAATTATAGTAGTTATGTAGTTAGGAGCAGTGAAAATATATGTAGCAGCAGTGGGGGCGCTCAGGAAAAAGGAAAGACAGGATGAAACTCAGGATGAAACTCAGGATTCTGGTACTGTATTTTTCTAACTCTACGGATAACTCTAGTATTTAGCTGAGGTTTAGCTGAGGTTTAGCTGAGGTTTGTGGTTTTCTATTAAGTCCATGGTCTTGTGACTTGTATAACTGGCAGGTTTTGTTGTTGACTGACTGACTGACTGGCCCCCCTTCCACCCTCCACCATGCCACCCACCAAAGCAAAGGAAAACTCCAGACACAAGAACATATTAGATTCACAAGGCAAAGGAGACCACTACTTACTTAGATGGCATGAAGTTTGATCTGCACAGAGAGAAGATTTTGAACACATTTTGCATGGCACAAATGATCTCAGAAATGGCAGTGGACAGGATCCTACTGAGATTTTCCTTTTTCTGTACACAAAGAAACAACAACAATTAAAAAAGCATACCAGTAGGCTAAGTGGCCAGTGCACACCTCCAGGTATTTTTTTGACTTAAAATAATCGGAACAAAATACCACCCACCCTTCTCACAAGTGCCATTTGTCTGTTGTTCAAAGACCATTTCACAACTAAAATATATAAATAAATTAAATTAATAGATAAATATCCCTTCTTACAAGGCCCTGTGTTCAATGTAAACTAGTAGTGTTTGCCCCCCATACATGCTTGGTAAAACTTTAAAATCATACATGCATGTCTATTATCTTAGGGCAATAATAAAAATTTATAACATAAAAGGGTACAACAATACAAACAAAATAATCAATTAAAAATTTATTTCATTATGATTTTTGTTTTTAAATTTTCATCAAAGCCTTGTTGAAGTTTTTAAAAGAACATCAAATTAATTAAAAACATTTATATCTCAAAAAAGAATTTCATATTAAAATTTTAAATTTACTTAAAACTTTTATTTTATTTTAATCAATTCTTGCATAATCTTTCAAATCAATTTTTTTAAAATATCAATTTCAATAAGATTCATAGGAATTGAAGCTAATTATTTGTATGGTTATCAAACAAATGTCATTTAAGAATTTAATCATATGAATTGTTTTTCACGTTTCATAGTGATATGAAACCTCATGATACAAAAAGACAAGTGACAACCCCAAATTTTTTTTTGATATAGAGGCATGATTAAATCAGTTACCCAATGTTCATATTTTGAGAAAAAACCCAACAAGCAGATGGGTACACTTCAAAACGGATTGTGTAAATCGATTTTGAGATTCTTACCATGGTACCAACGTGGGTGATAGTTCACCCAAGGCTCTCCTAGGCACCATTCAAGGTTAAATAGTCTCCCTTGAGATGTGGTCACTTTCTAACCATTGCTACAAGGGGAAACTTGTTGCCCAATTTTCGCCTAAGGTTTGAAACCACCCCACCCAAATTACCCAATCTCATTACCAAGGACAGGTGGTAACCCTTCTTAAATCTGAGTAAACCCTCTTGCATCTCTTGCCAAGGCATGCATATGAACCAAATTCAAGCTTATAGTTCTGATTTGAGCTATAGGAGAATCAATGGGGATTTTCTTTTCTTTTCTTTTCTTTTTTTTTAATACCAAATTTATGATTTCACACAATTGGGGCATTCAAAAACACAAATTTCCAAGTTTTTCTTCAAAAAAGAAATTCACAGTATAGGGGAAATTCACTGGAAAAAATATATATGAGGAGAACACATTCATCCGATAATAAATCAGTTTAACAATGTTTTTGTAAGTAGAAATCCACAAATATCCATAAATGTACAATCGTAGTTGAAACTTTGCGCACTAAGGTTCTTTGGCTAATATATATAATATGTATGTGGTTTGGGGGTTTTTACATATATATACACATGTATATATCAAAATTGGGAATAAGAGTAAAGACAAGGTTCATGTCATGCACAAATATTTAAATTGGTCAATATCATCCTATTGAGGTTTCGATTGACTCGGCACAATAAGGCAACAGAATGGGCTCACCTAATGGGAGGCCTGCCTCCTGGCAGAATCTGTTGTTCACAGCCCGTTCTCTAGTATGTGAAGGCCTGTACTTGCCAATTGGGCAAGTTTTCAAGACATCTTGGGTGACAATATCAAGAGGCAAAATCAGCCATTTACTACCTACCTATTGTAGTTTACAACCTTTCGATGCTATGTTACAACTCATGGACTTCTGCACAGGGAATGAACCCTAAGGGGATTGGCAGGAAAAATTCTACCTCCTAGTTAGTTGGCAGTAACTAGAGGCAATATGCACCCCCTCGAGTGCATTCTTTAGTATGTAATTGTAACATCTACCAGATCCCATTTTGCACCTTGAATGTCATGCTTGTTTCGCAGAATTACAAAGTGATCATATTTCCTATGTATGGGATTAGCAAAGAGTACACACGGATTAGACAGAATGGTAAGAAATTCATGAGGAAATCAGGTTTCAAATTCATTCATTTTGGTTTTGGATGGGGGGTGGGGTAGAGGGTACCCCCTGGCTTCCTCCTCCATAAACCTGTCACATGAAGTATCTTTTTAAGGATAGGAAGATATTAAGACTATAAGATGGCAAAGATACTTCTTCAATTTGTCAGCCCATTTGGTTTTTCCCCTCTAATCAAAGTCTGGTGGGGTGTCATCTCTTCACTGGGTGAGAGAGAGAGAGAGAGAGTTGGGGGCAGGAGCAGTTAAGTACATAACAAACCCTTGTTCTGTTATAGTTGTCAGTCTCTTTGTGTATTAAGTTACTCCAATTTGGACCAGGCAAGTCAATTGACTGCCTGCTCTTGTTTCAGGTACAGAGACTCTTCTTTTTCTTCTTCTTGCTTTGTCCCTTTTCGAATACTTGATTGTTCTTGCTGCACCTACTCTCCTGTTTAATATTCTCTGTTCAATATTTACAGAATAATATTTCTATATTTCAGTGTCTGACTAATTCCATGACTCATTCACTGAACTGCTAGTATAATATTGAGGTACTTGTGTTGCATAGTAGTATATTATGTTGTTGGAAGTTTACCTACCTGGGTTGGTTTTGTTATGTGCACCATTGATGCCAGAACTCCTGAAAGCTATCCTCATTAGTCATGGTGGCCTTGGTGGTCTTGCCTTTGTCACACATTCAGCCATTCAGAGGTTGCTGACAAAGCATAAAGCTGCTGTCTCTGAACAAGACGAATCTGCCACAGACCACCAACAAGGTTATCAAACTGGAACCAAGCATCCTGCAAAATGGGTTTCTAGTCTGAAAAAAAACCCATGGAGAGGTTGTTTTTGTACTTTGAACCATGGTGAACATCAGATCTGAAGGAAAGTTGTGCTCAGATATCCATACCCTGGAAAGGGAGCAAGTTACAATAGATCAGGGTAAAGCCAAAAAAGAAACTTTTGAGCTGCATCTAAAGGAGACACAATCTCAGGACCATCCACATTTTGCCAGGGAATTGCAATTGCTGTTTCTATCCTCCTCCTAGATTCCTTCAGTTCTTCCCTGACTGTCTACTCCATACATGATGTAGATCTAGTCAACAATGCAATCTAATCCTAAAGCCTGTCTCTACAACACTGGACCCTGCAAATCATTTCCAGGTGAATTGAGTTTCCTGAACCCAGAAACTGTTTAGCATATGCTATGTTGGTCGCTTTGTGAGAGCTGAAGTGGTAGTGCATCAGATGTTTTCTTGTTTAGAATTGACTTACACTATTGATCTTTTCTCCAGAGTCCTTTGTCAATCCAATTAAGCTTTGGTGCTAACCTGCAGATTCAAAAGATGTTGCTGGTGCTCAGCTAGGCAACATGGAAATGTAGGTGGACTTCCATAACTTCACTATTGAGGCATCCTTGAAAAGCTCTGGTCCAGCTCCATCATCTGATCTGGCATTTTCACACCCAGAAAATCTTGTCATTTTGCCACTATTTTATAACAATTTTGGGACTACAATCTCTTTCAATATGACCAACTGCTGCCATTTGTGACATACCCAGTAAATGTGTTCTAACCAAGCTCATCATTTGCAATACCATGACACAGCTTTGGCCCTTGATTCCAAATCACTGGAGCCACTACACAAACTCTGTATCAATGAGAAGCAATTGTTCTGATCTCCATTCATGGGAGGGATAACTCATTGCACAAGGAAACAACAACAAACTATTGACACCCTAACCACTTTGAACAGCTTGAATAGCAGATGGATCACTTGCTTGAGGATAGCTTGCACTGCATGAGTCCACTGCTGAAGGAAGGGTTCCAGTCACATCCACTGGAGAAATGCCCTTGCAAGATCTTTTGACGAAATTTCAGAGGGCAAAACAAGTGGATGCTGGTGATGTCTGATAGCTAGGTGGCAAGAAGGGGGTGGAGTCTACCTGGAGCTCCATGAAGGCCCGCTCCATGTATCCACCATCTTCAGCATCCCTGCATCATGTATTCACAATGAGAGAAATACAAGGATGCTCGGTTAGAATGATGATGGACAGCAGCAGGGGCTTCGGTGCTGGTCAAGGCTGAAATCAATTCGGAACTTTCTGGGGATGCTCCTTTGAGAGTATCAGCAGAGCTTTGGGAGGCTACATAGTTTTCGTGCAAGAAGCAGTGCCGCAAGTCCTAGACTTCTTGAACAAGGTGTACGAAGGTAGGTAGCTAGCTACACATGATGGTGCTTTGAAAGGCAAGAGTTGGCAGAGGAGGATGAGGAGACTGACCTTAGATGAAAGAAGATTCAGGCCACAAAGAAGAGATTTCCGAGGCGAGCATTCTCCAGAGTGCCTGAACAGGCCAGCAAGGTGCACGTCAGACTCCTGATCCTAGCACCGATGCATCATCTTGTTCCAAAGACAAGCATTTGGAATACTTAAACGGCTGCCACTACATCTGTTTCTGTCTGTGTCTGTTCTGTCTGCTCTTCCGTCCACTCTCTCTCTCTTCTTTTCTTCCTCCATCGTCCTCCACGGGAAAGTCTTGAATGCAACAAAGCCGCAATGATGTACAGACGCGAAATACTCTAAACCGCAACAAAACGGCCATTGAAATGATTTCCATTACCAACGACGCTGCATCGATCCATCGATCACTGCAGCAGCGTGTCAAAGAAAACGTTGCGCCATTCAATAGTCAATAACTCGACCAAAGGAAGATTGGCGAGCAAGAATGGCCAGAAAGAAAAAATAATGCGAAAAATTCAAGCACAGACCTTCTTCAATCCTTCCTCTTAATTGCAGCCGAGAACGATGTCCATACATACGATACGATGGTTCAGGCTCGCACCGGGAACTGTTACTCTGCGATAGGAAACGCCCAGACACGAGAGAGTGCGCAACCGAAACAGAATTTCGCTGCAACAAAACTGCGAAAGCTCTCGGAAAGCGACCAGACGAATTCGTTTTCGCCGTTGGCGCCAGGAGGACTACCGCCCGCAGACCGTTTCGATGTAGAGGATTTAGCCAAATTTGGCTACAGTTCAGAGAGAAAAGAAGAACATGCAAGGACCTATGGTCTAAATATGGCGATTTCAACTCTCTTTTTTTTTCCTAGAGAATTTAGACCCTTTTTTCCCAAAAAAAATCCTTTATACAAGTTGTGGCCAGCACCCCTTTTTTCTTGGCTAAGTGGCTAAGAACCCTCTCGCTATTGATAAGTAGGCATAAGAACCTTCTTCCCATTCATAGGCCTCTTGTGATCTGCATAGGTTTGGTTCATGATAAATTTGCCTCATGCTTTTCATACTTTGTGATAGGTAAAGCATATGGGCAAGGACATTACTGAAATCAGGCAAAGGTCTACTACTACCATTCCACCATGTGTGTGTGGGCTCTTATTTTGGTAATGCCCTTGTCCTTGAGCTTTGCTCTTAAGGACTTCGTCTAAAATATGTAATGTATTTTGGATGAGCTTTACAAATTGAAATTTCTTTCTTAGTCTGTTGGAAACAAATTATGTCTTTGATTGAGCTATGACAAATTTGACCATAAATAACGAAATACATAATTTTCTTTCCTTCCCATCCCATTGACCTTTGATTTTTTCTCAACTCATTATTTCTGCTGGCTTTTTCAGACCCAAAGTCTTTTTACAGCCTCGTATCAAGGTTGTCCTTTGAAGAGAAGCTGTGAAATTTTATTATATGTTTTTGTGTTTTTTTTTGCCCTTAGTAAAAAGCAGTTACTTTCACCTCTGGATTTTTTTTTGCATGTTCTTCTTTTCCTCGATTTTTAAAGATGAATTTAATTCATTTGCACATTGGCCAAATCACGCATCAAAAAAAAATTCATTGAAATCTTAATCTTGAACTAACACACTAACTCAAGCTTTTTCCTTTCACTCAAGTGTAGGGATTCAGTTTGATGTGGACTTCTCAAGTGGTCCAAGGCTTCATCATGCAAAGTCCCTCAACACCTAACTAACTCAAGCTATTTTCGTTCACCTAAAGCCTAGAAAGAAAAAAAAACCCTATAAATAAAATTAAGGATTAAAAACCAACCATCAAAAGTTCAAGGCAAAAGAGAACACAAGTAAACACAACCCAAAGAAAAAACAAAAGCAAACAATCAACAAAAATTAAGTAAAGACCCTATGCAAAGAGGACTCATGATTACAAAATGATAAACAAAGATAACAAAGAGAATTTAAGACAAAAGAGTTGTCATATGCCACAAATCAGCTAGTGATGGAGGTGCACTAACTATGATGTGTGGAAGAGATGAAAAACCTTTGTGGCCAAAAGTAGAGGTTACCAAAACCTTTGAATTCTTCCTATTAGATAATAGTTCCAATAGACGACATGCATATGGTCTAAACAAGGTTCCATGAAAACAAAAGTTGTCCGCTATCTATTAGAACATAGGCGAATCAAAACCTTCTAGATTCTTTTTCATTAAGTATCCACAAACCTCTGATGGAATTTTCCATTCCCATATTTCTAGCATATTCCAAAAGCTTTTGCAAGAGAGGAGATTCTACCCAATCCAACCCTAATAGAAAATTAACCTTTATCTTCCAGATTTTAGATGAAGACCAGCTATAGACCCAAACTTGGAGCACCCAAAAAAAGGTACTCACTTTTTCCCACATTCAAACGCATACACCTTTAAATAATGCCATTAGAGATTGCTCGTGAACCCCTTTTGTTTTGCATCACTTTCATTACTAACCCATCACTAGCAATTTGCCACAAACTTTGCATTTCCAACGCAATTTAGAAAGTAAAGTCATGCATGCATAACGTTCATCTCTCGATGCATTTCTACTTAACCCCATCTATTAACACATTCCAACACAAAAACCAACTTAAAAATATTTAGCTATTTTTTTTATCCTTTCGAAAACTAGCCAACAGATCCCCCCAATTGTAGAACTGCCCTCCTTCAAATATTCACAATCCTCATCTCTTCGTAATCCAAAGCACCAATAGGAATCATACTCCAACAAGTCTTCATGAATTTTTTTTAAAAACAACATAATAAACTTGCATGTTCATGATCTAAATCAAGAGGAATAAAATGCCCACATTTTCCTTCCTTCATGAATGCACAACTTGCAAACATAAAACACACAAAACAAACATGTTATTTCAAACACCATATGGTTAGTGTGCTCATGACAACCATTGTGTTCCATCAACTGTTGTTTTAAGGCAATATTTTTTGCAACTTTTTCACTTTAGGGCTCCTTATAAGTCACATATGTGGCCACTCCCATCATAGAAAATCTATGTCCTCATAGATTAACACCTCAAGTGGTATGATAAATTTGCAAATCTCAATTTGTTCTTTGCCAAGTTTAGCCTTCTTTGTACTTGAAAATACAAATTATTGTTCTTTCATCTTGTTTTTAACATCCCTTCCCATCCTTGTAACCAGCAAAAGGGTAAGGTCCTTCCTAGCTTGCTACAAACGATTTCTTCCTACCTAGTTTTTGTATTTTTATTAACACTTCTCCATCTCGAAATGAGTGAAACATAACCCAACCCTTTCTAGCTACATATGTCCTTTTCTACTTCTTTTATGCCCGATCAACATTTTCTAACAAGGATTCATGAAATTGAGCCACCAATTCCATCTTAAATACCATTTGTAATGTCATTTCTTCAAGATCAATTTGGTCATCCATAACTTGTGTCAAACTATTCAATCGATTGTCAATGGTTAGCCTTGGAGTCATTCCCATTATAATCATGTATGGTGAATACTTAGCACTAGTTTAAATACCAAATCAATATCCAAACAAAATCCTTGGAACTTGAACATCCCATCGTTGTATGTTGGTAAAAGAAATGATAGTGAGGCCATGTTTTAGCATCTTAATCATCCTTTGCACTAGTCCATTATAGCGTGGCCATGTGGAGTAATGAACTAGTGTGTAATCCCAAAAAAATTGCACATCATATCAAACTTAGCCATCCACTCCCCACCATTATCAGTAAATAAACATTTTGGTACCCCAAACTTGCAAATGATTTTTTTTTAAAAAAATTTTGTAGTTGTTTCAATAGTGTGTTCCTTGACATGTTTTACTTCACACCATTTTGACTAGTGATGAATGGTAACCATGACATATTTGTTGCCAAATTTTATTTATGGTAATTGTCCTATGATATCTAGAGCCACATGGTAAAATGAATTACAAATTGGAATGTTTTTTAATTCTTTAATTCTAAATCGAATACTACCAAAATCCTTTACAAGTTAGCATTGTTTGCATTCCTAAACTATTTTTCTCATAGATTCAGTCTTGTCATGTCAAAAATATCTTCTCTTTACTTCTACAAGAGTTTTTTGTTCACTAAAATGATTGAATTATGCATGTATAACATTCACAATTCCTTATTTCTTCATGCTTTGGAATCACTAGTCCTTAGAACATTAAAACCTCAATATTCTAATTGTATCTCATAACTTTATGGCTAGCCCTTTCCTTCTTTACAAGGTCACAAGTTTTTGGTTTAAACCCATCACTAGTGAGCAATTTCATATAGATGACATTTTTCTAAGTCAATAAATTTTTCCAATCTGGTTTCTTCATGATCAAACACTTGATCAACATGTTCAATCTTCATCTCTTCATCAACTAATTATTATGTTTCCATCACCATTTGTTCATAATTAGCAATGGATAAATTGCCTTAAAAATAACTCGATAGTGTCCTTATAGGTACATTATTTGGAGTGTGTTTTTGCTTTTGTTCCTATGAGTTTTTTTTCAGCTAATTGTTCCAACCTTTTTTGTGTCACTTTTGACAAAGTAAAAATATTTTCTATCTCATGAATTTTAGTCCTATCATGAAGTGATCTCTTCCCACTTTCCATTGTAGCCTTGGAAATGACTATTGTTTGGTTAGGTACCTCAGCTTGGAAGTTTTCTTTTTCATCTAAAACAAAGACATGGTCCATACTTAAAACATCCACATTTGAATGTGTGCTTCCAAGTCTATGAACAATCTTGAAATGGAAATTTTGAAGCATGGATATCCGTTTTTCCCACATCCCATTCGCATTAGACATCATAGTAAGCCATTTAAGAGGCTTGTGATTTGTTCTCAACAAGAGGAAAATGATGTAGGAACTATTGGAAATGCACGACACCCCATACTAGTGCATAACATTTTCGTTCCATGGGGTGATAACACTTTTATAAAGGTGTCAAACCCTTGTTGGCATACATAATTACTTGTTTTTGTCTACCATTCTTACGGGATAAAATAGTCCCAACACCTTTTGTTGACCAATAAACATCTATAATAAGTATCTTCAAAAAAATTGGCCTAATTAATATTGGAACCTACACAATTTTTGTTTCAAAATATTAAATGCCATCTAACATCGTGGTGTCCAATTAAAAGCCAAATCTTTTTTAGTTAGATCAAACAAAGGTGTAATAATCCTGCCATATCCATGTATGAAGGATCTATAATATCGTGTTAGTCCTAGAAAGGAATGAACATTGGTATCAAATAAAAAAATTGGGAATTTTGAGACATCGCATATCTTAGTTGGGTTCAGTCTAAAGCCTTGTTGGTCAACTACATGTCTTTAAAAAGTTATTTCTCTTGCTCCAAAACAACATTTCCCCAAGTTTAATTCTAAGTTGATAGACCTCAACTTGTCAAAACCCATCTTGAGATTATTTAAATGGTCCTTCCAATCATTGTTATGGACATTGACATCATGCACAAATATTTTAAAAAATTGGTCAGTTTAGTCCTTAAACACATCTACCATTGTTTGAAAAAAAAACAATTTGTTGCATTTTTCAACCCAAATGGCATTACCTTCCATTCAAACAATTTGGATTTTGTGATCACAATAGTCTTCCGAATGTCTTCATTAACCATCTTGATTTGCCAAAACCCTAACTATGGATCTAACGTTGAAAACCAAGATGACAAGTTTGAAGTTGTGTAAGTACATCTTAAATCAATGGCATAGGAAAATAATTTCATTTAATTTGGGAGTTTAAAAGTTCATAATTTCCGCAAAATCTATGGTTGCCATCCTTCTTTATAGGAAATATAACCCGACATGCATATTCTAACATGTTTTTTTCACATCTTGCCCAACCTAACAAACGCTTGAATATGCATGTTCACCTCAATTTCTTCCCAAAAAAAAATCTGCCCCAAGTCATTATATAAAAAGTAAATCCATATGTGTCACTGGTATGTTCTTTTAGACTATAGGTGTTTAATTCCCCTCTAACGCACCCCAAGCTCCTTGATGGACTCAACTATAAGTCCAAAGGTGGAGACATCGAAAGGAGGAGTTGGGGCGCGGTCCCTAGTTCACAACACTTTGGGGGTAGAAAGGTGTGTTGGAACTCCGGTATCAGGATTAAGAAGATTGAGAAGCAATTCAATTATTCACACGCACATGCACAAACCAAACAACAAGTTGCTTAGTGCGTAGGTGGAACACCTTTGGTGCACAAACGAACCATGGGCAAAAACAGACTCACAAGATTCACCATGGCCTGAATTTGAGGGGAATCCACCACCTTCCCCCTTATAGTTTTTTCTATGCATGGCCATGGGACTAGCACCCAAATGTCATTTTGTCTTGGGACTCCCAAGTGGGAGTTCCGAAATTCCCAAAATTGGGACTTTTGTAACTTTGGAGCCCTATAATTTTATGTGAAGACCTTCAATTGAGTTAAATTTTAAAGCAAAGTTGTAGCCCTTGTCAAGAGCTTTCCAACGGTATGTTGCACGCTACCTTCACACAAGGAAATTGGGGCGATTCTTGACTTTTAGTGGTTGGGAGTCAAATTGCTAATTTGACTCTCGACCCTTCTTTTGGCCATAATTTGTGTTTTAGGTACCCAAATGGGTCATGTGAGCTCATTTTAGACATTTAAGTTTCAAGAGATTTCTAGTGATATAAGGAAATCTTCAGCCCAATGTGTTTTGTCCCCTAAAATTGCTTTATGAAGATTCGAAAGTCCATCGAAACTCCAACTCCCAAAGTGGGAGCTCATTTGGGAGTGAGGATGTTCATTCCCTCACACTCTCCCACACTCTCAAAAGCATGAATGTGACTCCCAACTTCACTCTTGGCTTGCACCTTCATAAGCCCTTGCTTTGGTCGCGAACCCAAGGCTATGGTTGCCACACCCTTTATGCCATGCAAAAATATCTTGGTATTTTTATAGCAAATCAAGTAATTATTTAATTCCCAACCCTATCAATCTAGGATTGAATTAAATTTTGGAACATATTATAATCCACCTGTTATCATCCCTAGATGTATCAACAATATTAGATGAATATCCAATCCCTTGAATTTGAACATAAAGAACTAGGTTGAGAAAATAACCTAAAACCCACTCATACTCCTTTACTTCCACCCACTTATCCAATCTTGATACTCACCTTTTTCAATCATCTATCCTTCCAGCAATTGTTGATGTTGTTATTGAAAAATCAAATTTACCATCTACATCAGTGCTTCCACCCTGATCAAATCATTTAACCCCTGATCCATCAAATCTTCTATAAGCAATTCAAAGTTATGCAGGATCATATCTTGATCATCCTTTGCTTCACTCCCAAGTTCATTTATTTTAGAATCAAAACCAAGATCATCATCTTAATCATGGGTCATTGTGTCTTCCTCATGTAATTTTTCCTTCAATGACAAACCTTACATCCCTTCCTCAATCATTGAAAACTAGGTGAGAATTGTTGTTCATTTACGGGTGCAACATATTGATTAAAATTAATGGTAATAACTCAACTACCATCCTAGTTCCATTTCGTACATGAATCACACCCTTCTCAACACCAACTATTGCTCCAATCTTCATCAAAAAATCCAGACCCAACAATACATCATAACTATATGTATCAACAATTAATAAAACCATGTTACATAGGATGTTTCCAACCTTGATAGGTAGGTCAATAATCCTTCTCAATGTTTTGGTGACAATGCCAAAATGTCGTCTTGTAATTTTCATTGTTTAATATTAAATGCATAATTCCAAGTTTTTGGACAATCCCTACAACTATCATTGACGTAGAAGCATTCATGTTTACAAGCCCCTTTTTTAGCCCATTTTGTATTTCCATTGTCATGTGCAAAGTTTTACCTTTGTGGCATTCACCTGTTTGATGTCAGGTATTGTGGTAACTACATAAACATGAATCACTTGCTGAACTTCTTCATCATTCCACCTTTTGGCCAACTTTACCAATCCCTCAAGGTACCCTAATTTATTAGGAATTATCAAAATTGTCTCAAGCGGGGTGAATGAAATCTTGCATTTTAGGAAATGTGTCAGAATTTTGGATTTGGTAATACTCATTTCATTGCCAAATATTTGTTGTGTTGCACCACCTTTTTCAATTACTTCTTCTTTGTTTCTATCAACTTCAGGAGCAACAACTAAATTCCTTTGCTTGGGAATTCTAGTCCCCGAGAATATGTTGTTATTTTCCCCACACAATCGATTCAACTTTGCCAAAGTGGCTTTCTCATCATTGATTAGCACTTCCAAATAATTTGCAACAACTAACCTTCTTCCATTTTTTTTCCAACACTGCTCTTTAGTGTGCCCTAAACCAAAATAGTAGGAACATTTAAGTCTATAGTTTTTTGTTTTATGCCCCCTTCCACATTTGCCATGTTTTGGTCTATCATAGAGTTTTGAACACATATAAGCATTATGACCTACCATACTACATAATTGACATACACTTGAGCTCCTTAGAATCTCGGGCATGACTGGCTCCTTGCCACCTAATCCCTTGAAAAAAATGATCAATGTTTCATTGAGAGCATGAATGTGCCAATCTATTGATGTCCCCCTTCAATTAATTCTTCATTTCTCTCATCCTTCAAAGGCTCATAAAATGTTTCCCCTATTTCACTAAGCACCTTTTCCACCTCAATAGTTGTTGCTAGTAACTCATCCATATCAATATATGTGTGTATAACACATAACTTTTTGATTTCCGACCTAAGGTGAGTCAGAAATCTTTTCTTCCTTTTTGCATCCAAGATTTTCCACTTCACAAATAATCATTTTAACCTATCATAATAGATATGAACATGTGCGCCTTGGTTTTTGTTTGATATAATCCATCTTTATTCATAATTTCTTTCCATCCTATACTCCATATTTGGCCAACATCAAAACCCATAATGTCTACCAATTAGGAGGTGCAAGGTTCAATCTTCTATATTAGTCCTTCACCTCCCCTTGTAGGTTAAATCTAGTTATTTTGAATAGCTTCTCTTCATCATATTCTTGTACTTCTATTGTCATATGTAATTTTTCTGCCCAATCAAACACGTCCTCCAAATCCTTTCCCCAAAACAATTCATCCATACCTTTTGGACTAGTCATCTTGTTATTAGTCCACTATAATTTCAATATTGCAAAAAAATTGTTTCAAGTTCTCAACTTTAGGTACTTTTTTTCTCTTCTCTGACTTAACATCTCTTAGTCTATTTTCTTTTATCTTCACATTAAAACATAGGTCACTTTTGCCCACAAATCCCCAACCTAATTTGCCATACAAATTTTTGGAAAAAATCTAGCAAAATAGATGTGATTCCTTGCCTGAAAATACTATCTTAATAAGTCTATTTCTTATTCTAATTTTATGGTCAAGTTATAGTTTGTAAAACTGGACACAACCTGCTTTTATTCCTATTTCTACATGGATCCATATGTTTCTTAACTTGGGTGTAGAAATATGAAATTCCCTAAATATTTTTTGTTGCTCAATTTTCCAAAAGGCTAGGAGATGGTAAAGAAGAACTTGCATTCTCCAGTTTTAATAATGGTCCACTGTTGTCCATCTAACCTTTCCCTTATTTTTATCCAAATTATTGTTTTCATGAAAAATCCAAAATGCATCACTCTAATTGCCTTTGTCTTGAATATCTTGTCCCATGTTTAAAACAAGTTTTCAATTCCAAGTATGAAAAACAAGTGAAATGATCCTTTAACCCTAAACACTAAAGGATACATGACGCACTCCAAAGTTTCTAGTTAGACCCAAGATGGGTTTGAGTTACTTAAACATCGAAATTGTGAAGAACTCAAGGCACGTTCCCAGTTCTTAGCACTAAAAGGGGTAGAGGGGCGTGTTGAAGCTCCGGGATGGGACTAAGGAGAGTGATAAGCTTTAGTTACTTGCTCAAACCTGCATCAAACCAACCAACAAGTTGGTTAGTACAATTTATGGAGCACCTTTAGTGCTAGGATAAACCACGAGCAACTCTGGACTCACAAGACTCACCATGGCCTGGACTTGGGGGAAGCCACCACCTTCCCCCATATAGTATTCTTTGTGCCTCCTTGCAGCACCCACATCCGAATGGCTTTTTGTCTCGGGACTCGCAAGGAGGAGTCCTGAAATTGCCATGGCTTGGACTTCAACAACTTTGCGGGACTATAAATCTTTGCTCAGACCTCCGATTGGGATGAGGTCTGAAGCAAAGTTGTAGCTCTCGTCAAGAGCTTTCCAATGGTGTGTTGCACTCCACCTGCACGTAATGGGGTCGGGTCGATTCTTGACTTTTAGTGGTCAGGAGTCAAACTATTAGTTTGACTTCCGACCTTTCTTTTTGTCATAACTTGTGCTACATATGTCCAAATGGTTCATGCGAGCCCATTTTCGGTATTTACACTTCGATAACTTTCTAATGATATAAAGAACGCCACAATGCAAGATGTTTTGACCCCTGTAATCGAACTTAAAAATTTTGGGAGTTTCGAAGTACTCGTGAGTCCTAGAGGATTCCTAAGTCCGCATTTCAAAAGTGTGAGTCTCATCCTCACACTCTCTCAAAGTAGGGTTGCAATAATACAAATGTTTCTAGTTCTCGGTACTTCCCCAATCCTTGTAATTGTGATGTTAGTGTTTCTATGCAAGGTAGGTGGTGAAGTGGAATTGTTGCTAGAGTTGTTGTCGCAACCCTAACTTGGCCAAGTGTGGGGGTGAAGCCCAACACTTGGAAAAGTTGGGGATTGGGAGTCCTCCGGGACTCCCGAATGTTCAGAGCTCGACAGCAGGACCCAAAACACCTCG